>Ga0325410_1000433_pt1 | contig 43179 bp, 23 predicted proteins | sample PopdelMetagenome_16_FD_206182 | JGI IMG/M metagenome (GOLD analysis project Ga0325410, IMG submission 206182) | Populus deltoides microbial communities from Bellville, Georgia, United States - Xylem-PdIQD-R3 | ecosystem: Host-associated > Plants > Phyllosphere > Stem > Wood/Secondary xylem...
TAATTTCTTCATCTTTCAATTTTTTTATTTTTTAGATTTGATCTCTATTATTTTGATTATTATTTATTTTATTTGAGATAATTTATGAAATTATATTTTTTTTCAATTTCATTCTCATTCAACTTTTCAATTTGTAAGATTTGTTCCTCATTATTTTAATAAACTTGAAAAAAAATAAAATATTAATAAGTTATATTCTAACTCATTTTCTATGACATAACCAAACACTGAAAAGTGTTTTTTAACTTATTTTCCATTATACTACCAAATATAAAAAAATAATTCACTTTTCTAGAATTAATTTTTCTGAAATTTATTTTTTTAAAAAAAATTACTTTCCAGTAAACAAACAAGAACTTAAATACAGTTTTTATGAATCCAGCTTGTAGGGAACTTTTTACTGACTAAAATAATCTTATTTTTATAAGTGGAGTTTTCAAATACTGGACTCATCTAAATAACTAGAAAATTAAGGAATGAGGTTTCGCTTCAAGGAAATTATTAGCTAGTTGGATTTGGCTAACTCTTATGTGGGGTCAATTTTTTTAATAAAAAAGAACACGTAAGTGTTATCAAGATATTTTTAGAAGAAAGAAAAATCTTAAATTGTGAATTTTAGGGGATTTTTACTAATAAATCTCTTAGGTAACGAGCAATGGAAAAAAAACCGATTAAAATATTGTTTGTTTTTGCGTTTTAAAAATATTTTAAAAAAATTAAAATTTTTTATTTTTTTCTTTACTTTAAATTAATATATTTTTTGTGTTTTTAGATCATTTTGATATGCTGATGTCAAAAATAATTTTTTAAAAATAAAAAAAAAATATTATTTTGATACATTTCTAACTGAAAAGGTACTTTAAGAAGCCACCACAATCACACTTCCAAACACGCTCTAAAGCTGGTTACCGGCAAAAAAAAAAAAAACCTAGAGTGTGTTTGGGATTATGATAGTGATGGTGGTTTAAAGTACTTTTCGCTTAAAAATGCATTAAAATAAAGTTTTTTTTAAAAAAAATTATTTTTAATATCAGCATATCAAAACGATTCAAAAATATAAAAAAATTCATTTTAAACAAAAAAAATTAAAATTTAAAGGAACATGGTTTGTGCGTCATTTCTTTAATATAGTGGGTTAAAGCTAGTTATATTTATATATATATATATATATATATATATATATATATATATATATATATATATATAAAGAGATTTCCCCGGTAGCCATGACGTCAAGAACAATAAAGTTGATTGGTAAAAGAAACTTGCTGGTCTTTACAAGCACATCTTCATAAATAATTCCCCTTGGATGCTTGATCGACCTCTTTGCACAAGAGCACCGTGGTGTCTTTTGGCTCCCTAAGATTTAAGTTTCTTAAACACTGCAGAAGACAATAAATTTACACTTGCACCGAAGCCTCCCTGGATCTTTCAACTTTGGCGGTAGTTTGGCTTGCAAAATGGCACCACCCTCCTCGGCTTAGCAAAATTTATTTCATGAACTTGGCATTTGCTCCACATAATCTAAGAAAAAGAATGTTAATGTGCAATCTCTTAAATATTTCAAGGAATTTGAAGAATTGTTTATTTATTTTATTCTTTTACAAAATTTAATTATAGGTGTTCGGGAGTTCAATAATGATCGCGGTTTAAAATATCTTTTGTTTATAAATGTATTAAAATAATATTTTAAAAAATTATTTTTGATATTAATTTATCAAAACGATTTAAAAATATAAAAAAAATAAAATTTTTATTTTTTAAAAAAATTACATCCTCCATCGCCGTTCTAAAAACTATGGTTTCAACCGGCCCGTTTGCTTTTCTTGCTCTCTCATAGATGCTTCCGTTTTTTGTTTTGTTTTTTTTTTTTTTATCTCAATAGCTTGATTGTCACCATCCATGGAGTCTTGGACTCCTACTCTATGCTTCGTTTTTTTATAAATCATCCACCTAAGTCTAGAGTTTAAAATATATAGGTTGACATTGACTAAATGCGGCGGAGAAAATATTTTAGATGGGGACTGAGCTGTCGTGTGCTGTAAAATCAAAACAAGGTTAGGGTTGGTCGCCTGTGCTGCCAATCTCATTTCCTATATATAAAATTAAGGAATCAGGTGGTGAATATTGCTGGGTTCTTACTACGTGCTGTAGCCCAAGCATCGCTGCGCCTAACTATTTAAAAAAATTATTAAATTCAACCAACGCTGCTTGGTTAACTTGGTGACTGATAAATTCTTCTCACAAAATCTATCTCATTTCAATCTACCAGTAAAATAAAAAATTATGTCTATATTTTTATCAGACTTGCCGTTGGACTTGATCGTCGAACTTCTTAAATAAAACTATAAAAATCTTAACAATGAAAATATATAGTGCTTTACTTTAGTCTTTTCTACTTGTAAAAATTGATGACATTTTCATTACAAAACAATTCTCCACCAAATTCTAACCCAAAATATATATATATGAATACCACACTTCATTTGAGCTTAAGCACTATGCTCATCAACCATATATATTTCAAACTAATTTCCAACACTCTTTACTGATAAATGGGCTCTCAAGGGAATTACAATGGATGCTTGACAATAACACTCGTTACCATTATTTTTTAGTAACGTTTAATTACAGAACAGATTGCTTGAACAAGATCATGCACTTAAAACAGGTTTCGTGCCCTTTCAGGGAAGCTTCTCATGACTAGTAGCTAGGTAGGACTCATGCTAATGCAAATAAGCCAGTTACAATACTTGAACTCCATTCCTCATGTCACATATACTCACCTCGAAGTCGTCTGGACCCTATAGGGCAAGCTGGACCTTCTAGGAGGGTAGCTGTCCATGCCTTCGAGAAAATTGGCCTTAGTTCGATTCAATACAGCTACAACGTTGCTGATGTCCATCCTCTCTCTTGGAAACTTTTCTGAACAAAACACTCCTACCTTGCTAATTGACACCAAGCACTCCAGGATTTGATGAGCGCCCCTTCCCTGATCAACTTCTATCAGAAGTTTCGGGTCCGCAACATCAACTACACGGTCAGGTAATGCCATTTTAACATAATTGTGAAGTTCTATTCCATCTTTAAACTTGCTATCTGTAGGTCTCTTTCCAGTAATCAGCTCCAGCAGTAGGATGCCATAGCTGTACACATCCCCGAAAGTTGACACCACGATTCCGATGCCATACTCTGCAGCCCATTTGTTTGCATGGTTAATTATTCAGGGTTGTTCATGACCTTGCAGGTAAAAGTCAAGAGAAGAATTGTAAATAATGGAATACATATCCTTCTAGTGCTCTGTGTTACCTGGAGCTGCGTAGCCAACGGTGCCTTTTAATCCAACAGAGCTTGTCTGACAGGATGCTTCAGAAAGGAACTTCAACAATCCAAAGTCCCCAACACGAGCAGTCATATCTCCATCGAGAAGAACATTACTAGGCTTAAGATCACAATGAGCAATAGGCGTTTTGCAATGGTTGTGCAAATAGTCGAGTGCATTAGCCACATCAATTGCAATGTCTAACCTCTGAATGAGATTAAGATTTCTTGGCTCATGCACTTCCTGATACAATGTTTGGTTTGGATGCAACCATTCTTCTAGACTTCCATTGATCATGAACTCATAAACAAGAGCTTTGAAATCTTTACCTTGAAAGTCAACGCCAGCATATGCACATAATACTTTGACAAGATTTCGGTGCCTGATGTTTGTCAAAGCTGCACATTCTCTCATGAAGCTTTTGGAAGCTCCTTCGCGTAGCAAGTTGAATACTTTCACAGCAACAATCACTCCCTCAGATGCTAGCACTCCTTTATACACAGACCCAAAACTACCAGCACCAATTAAATTTTCAGAAGAGAATCCATTAGTTGCTTGACGGAGATCTTTGTAGGCTACTCTTTGGAATGGCATTTCACTTGCCAAATCATTTTTTGTTTTTCTCAATGGTTTTTTCAAGCAGAAAAAAAATAAAAAAGATGTGATGAAGATTAATCCAATAAAGCCAAAAGGAATTGCGACTATCAATGTCAGCTTGGTAGAAGATTTTGGCTTTGTTGACTTGGATCTGCATTTGGGCAGATTCAACTGAAGAATTCCTCCACAAAGATTCTTGTTCCCTGAAATTGAAATCGCACTTGTGTTCTCAAAAACACCGTTTATGGGCACCTCACCTTCAAGGTCATTAAATGACAGATCCAAACTCTGCAACTTCAGATCTCCCAAAAACTTGGGAATTTGGCCAGTCAAGTTGTTGTGAGAGAGATTAAGATCTTGAAGTGCTCTCAAATATCTCAAAGACTCAGAAATGGGACCTTGTAAGAAGTTTCCATCCAAATACAAATGTTCCAAACTCTCACAACTGCCAAGACTTGAGGGAATTTCCCCTGATAGCCTGTTTTTGGAGATGTCCATGTATCCAAGATTCACTAACTTGCCCACTTCAAAGGGAAGGGAACCAGTCAGCTGATTTTCAGACAGGACCAAATACATTGACAAGGATGAAATGCTAAGGACCTCTTTTGGTATGGGACCACTGAGATGGTTTTGTGAGAGAGCCAAGACCAGCAAGTTCTGGCAGTTTCCAAGGCTTGGAGGGATGCTTCCCTGTAGATTATTTTGATCAAAATTAATTTGCATCAACGAGGTGATGTTCCCTAAAGAAGAAGGGATGCTCCCTGATAATTTGTTTTCATTAAGAAAGAAATCAGCTAGATTTTATAATTTACCAATAGAACTTGGTATGCTGCCAGTCAAGTGATTTCCCTCCAAACCTAAAGTATCCAAGCTTATGAGATTTCCAATGCCGTCGGGAATGCTTCCTCGGATTTGATTGCTTCCGAATGCCATCTGCTTGAGCTTTGTTGAGAAGTTGCTAATTATATCAGGCAGCACCCCTCCAAAATTGTTCTCACTTATAGCCAAAGCTTCCAACTTGCTGCTGTTCGAGAGGGTGTAGAGAAAGGACAAATCATCATCCTCACCATTTCCAAGCCCAATTGCTTGCATTGCAAGAACCCTTAGGTTAGGCATGCTTGCTAAAGTGGGAACTTTTCCGGTGAATTCATTGTCTGAAAGATAAATACCAGTAAATTTTGTGGCATTTATGAGCGTTGCTGGAATTAGCCCGCTTAATCGATTGTCGTGAATGCCAAGATATTGGAGATTTGGAAGAGTTAGGCCTATATTTGGAGGAAGTGTACCATGAAATTGGTTGTGAGCCAAAGATAAATGAAGGAGAGAAGAAATATTGTATAGGGAGAGAGGGATTGTACCACTCAGATTATTTAAGGCAAGTGAAAAGAAGTTTAATGATTTCAGTTTCCCAATACTACTGGGAATACCCCCTAGTAAATTATTAAGTGTTCCATCAATTTCAATGATAGATGAAAGATTTTCGAAAGAGAGGGGTATCTTGCCACCTAGATTGTTTTTTCTAAAATTAAATACCCGCAGCTTTGATAACGATCCAAGTCCTGCAGGAAGGTTGCCAGTAAGATTGTTTCCCTCTAAATTAAGGTTCAGGAGGTTCGAACAATGAGAAATATTAGCCGGGATTTCACCACTGAACAAGTTGTTCCCGAGGATCAGTGTCTGTAGCCGAACCAAACGATCTATTTCCGGGGGGATAGTATTGGTGAAACTGTTGTTTTCCAATCTTAGCAGCCTAAGAAAACTCAAGTTCCCAATGTGGGGAGATAGGCTGCCCACCAGTTGGCTGGAGTGGAGGTCAAGCTCTACGACTCTTTGAAGCCGTCTTCCACATGTTACTCCGGACCACTGGCAGAAGTGCAAGGATTCATTCCACGAGCTTAGTTTTTTAGAGGGATCTGAAATTTGAGCCTTAAAAGCTAGTAGGGAGAGCTTGTCTATCTCGCTTTCTCCTCTAGCTAATGAGAAGGAGAAAGAGTGTTGAATTACCTGCAAGAAAAGAAACCACAAAATGCATGAACTCATGCTTGAAAGCTTCAGTTTCAATGGGGTCTTAGAGATTTAAGTAGAGATGAAAGGGCTTGCTGTGATGCTCTGTGGATGAAACAACATTATATGAAAGGAACGGATGGGATCCTTGAGGTGCATTCAGACTCAGTTTGTACCTTCTTCAGATTCATCAACAAACACTTGACCCCACATTGGCTTTAAGTCAAATAAGCTAAGGTTTAATTAGTTCGAGAAAATGAATGTTAATGACTTTCCATTTTCATAACCGCTTGAAGACGTTTTCGAACGTCAGCCATGACATCGAATAGGGTCCAAGTTTCAAAGTCAATAAGATTGTTCCTCCCTTTTATTTATTTATTTATTTCATCAAGATAATATTCTTTTCTCACCGTCGAAATTAAATCCTTTGATTTAAGTACAGCATATGACAATATTTTAGTCTTTATGTTTTTCTTTTAATTTTCACATTTTATTAATTTTTAAAATAATATTATCAATTAAGTCAATATTGAAGTTATCGTTTCACAGCAATAGTACATGATCAACCCAAAGAATACTGTACGAGAGATATATTTCAATATATTATTTGTTGAGGTTTGAAGATATTGTAATAGTTTGCAGCAGTGAAAAATTCTGGGCTCGGTGATTTTAGGCTGAGCTAGAGTACTGGCTGGCATGTGTGATGGTTGTTATGAGTTTTAGATGGAGGAGATAGTGGTTGTGCGTACCTCGATTATTTCTACGGATCCTGAAGTTATTGATTATATAAGTTTTTAATAACTTTAGATTTGTGAGACTCAAACCAGTGACATTTCTTTACTCATGACCTTCTTGCTTCTTCTACTTTTTTTTTTTATTTTTTTTTCGTTTCTTGCAGGTCCTACTGACAGTATTTCTGCGTGACACAACTTTCATGCGCACAGCTTCCGCGTTATCGTCCGTCCCAGTTACCAGGTAAGTTTCACACATTCCTCTCACTTTGCATTTTAATTACATTGTTACTGTGCATCTCCATTTATAATTAACCACTTCTTGTAGCAAGCGTGCGAGTACATTTCACGCACGGCTAGTTGTTTTACCAAGCCGGTTCACTGGTTTGGGCCAGTGACCCGGCTAGGCCTGCTGAGTCTAACCCCGCCACATGAGCCGAGCTTGACCCAACCTAAAAAAATATGATTTTTTTTCTTCATGTATTTATTTTTTGGTTGGAATTTTTTATTGTAAAAATACAAATTCAATATTAAAGTACTCTTTTTTCTACGAATTGTTGGAATATATATATATATATATATATATATATATATATATATATATTTTAGAAAAAAAAACATCTTCTTGTGTGTTGCATACGGCCAATACCTTAACATATTTTGAACATTCCTCTTTTAAAAAAAAAAATATTCAAAGTTTAAAAGAAAATGTGTTTTAGCATGGATTTCTTAAATAGAAAAAAATTACTTTCTTGCATCTTGGATTTTACAACATGAGTGTAAGGGACGATATCTCAGCCTCAGCATCCCCGCCGGAAACCACCATCAACCGGCCAACAGCAGCATCCCTTCTCCAGCAGCTCATTACAGGGACGATGAGAAGGGAGGCCAAAGGACAGTAGAAGGGGGTAGAAAACCGAGACTTCAAGGGTGCTGGTCTCCCAACCATGGCAGCGGTGGACGACACCGCCGGTGTAGAAATGGAGGATAAGGGAAGTTGACGATCCAGCCATCCACACGTCTGGCCTGTTGGTTTTCTAGAGGATGATCAAACTACCATGGGAGGGGAGAAGAAGTTTTGAAGGAGTAAGGAAGAACAGGTCATACGTTCAGCATGGGGTTTTCCCTACACACTGATTGAGAGGGAGAGAATTTAGGAAAAGATACTGAATTCTATTATATCAAAAGTTGAAATGTTTCTGTTACATCCTTGGGTATTTATCATAAACCAAATTGTTCTCTTAATTCTATATTTCCCCTAGCCATTACACATGGCTTGATTATTTCATTTAAACTATCTGGGCTACATGAAACGCAACCGTTTAGCTAATGTTTTAAATTCTTTACCGCTTCCTTCCAACGCTGTCGTTTTATGCTTGATTTGAATTAAATCCCTCTTTTTCTGCGCTAACCCTCATCTTCTTTGGTTCCAGTCGTGACAATGCCCCCTTCATGACCACCACCTTGTGCTAAAGGTGAAACTCAGGAAATCGGAAGCAGAACTCATCAGTATTTTCCCAAGTGGCTTCTGTCAAAAGTATGTCCTTCCATACTACTAAAAATTGAGTAATCGCTGTATTGCTTTGTTTAATCATTCTTCTCTTGATGATTTGTAGAGGCTGCAATAGGGATCGATGCTGAGGATTGGGAAGATCGGAGTGGACGGCATGATGGCCCACGTGTTTCTTGAGCTGGGAGACGTGGAAAACGGGGTGAACCGCCATTGTAGCAGGTAACTATAATTCATATGCTACGGTGCCAATTTTCTTAATAACTGTATAGGGACCATAATATTTGGCTGATAGCTTGTGGGAAACTCTCTTGTGAACGGAGTGTTGTTTGTAAGGTTGTAGTTTGACATACACTGAATCCCTCACCGAAAAACTTCGTTCACTTCTTTTCTTATTGGCTTGCTGGGTCATTCTGTGTTGAGATTGTAGGAGATTACTTCTGATTTCTTTGAACATTTCCTCTCGTTGTGTGAGGTAGTGATCCACAGCCTCAACTGGGAGTCCTTATGAGTGTAGGGAATGTGAATTGGTGGTGCCATGCCATAGAGTATCTCATAAGGTGTCTTCTTTGTCGAAGTGTGGTAGTTGGTGTTGTACCACCACTCGCAAGCACTCAACCATTTTCCCCATAAGGTTGGGGCATTCCCTGTCATGCATCGGAGGTACCCTTCGATACACTTGTTAACCACCTCTGTCTGGCCATCCGATTGGGGATGATAGGCGGTGGAGTAGTGCAAATTGACGCCCTGGTGTTTGAACAATTCCTTCCAAAATTGACTGAGAAAAATGTTGTCTCTGTCGCTTACTATGGTGGCTGGCATTCCATGGAGTTTGTAGACATGCTCCATGAAGACCTTAGCTACAGTGGGGGCAGAGTAGGGGTGGGAGAGAGCCATGAGATGGGCATATTTGCTAAACTGATCGATTACTACCAGGATGACTTCCTTCCCTTCAGATTTGGGTAGGCCTTCAATGAAGTCCATGCTGATGTCAATGAAGGGGGCAATAGGAATGGGTAGAGGTTGTAAAAGTCCTGGAAGCTTCACATTCTCGGTCTTGTTTTGTTGGTAAATAGAGCATTCGTGGACATATTGCCTTACCAATTTCTGTAACTTTCTCCAGTAGAATACCTTCCCCAGTCTCATTGCAGTGACCGTGGCTCCTGAATGTCCTCCAGCTGCAGAGTCATGGTAAAAGCTGGTGAGCTTAGTTTGTAGTTGTGAGTCTCGACCCACCACTACCTTCCCTTTCCGAAGGAGAGTGTTATTGACCCATGCATAGGCAGGATACGAGTTGGCATCCTTTCTCACTTCCCTAATGACTCTCTGTAAGTTTGGATCAGCTGCCCAGGTCTGTCTGATTTCCTCCATGATGTTGGTGGAGATTGAGGATAGGGTTAAGGCACTCAATTCTGTGCTTGAGATCCTGGAAAGAGCATCTGCTGCCAAGTTGTCTTTGCCCTTCCTGTACTTTATATCATAATCAAAGCCTAAGAGTTTAGTTAACCAAACCTGTTGTGCCTCATGAGTTGCCTTGTGATCGAGTAGGAATTTGAGACTTGAGTGGTCGGTTCTGATTAGGAAGCGTCTTCCTCTTAGGTAATGCTTCCATTTAGTGACAGCATAGACAATGGCCAATAGCTCCTGTTCATATGCTGATAGATTTAGTTGTCGAGGTCCCAGAGCTTTGCTAATAAAAGCGAGTGGATGCCCTTCTTGCATCAAAACTGCTCTCATACCCACTCTTGATGCATCTGTCTCTACGATAAAAGTCTTGTCGAAGTTTGGCAACGCCAGGATAGGGGGATTAGCCATGACGTCCTTTAATTGATTGAAGGCCATAGTGGCCGAACTAGTCTAGTTGAAGGAGCCCTTCTTCAACAGCTGAGTAAGGGGTCTGCAGAGTTCCCCATACCCTTTCACAAACTTCTTATAGTATCCAGTCAACCCCAAAAATCCCCGCAGTTGTTTGATATTAGTAGTAATAGGCCAATTCATCATTGCTACCACTTTGTTAGGGTCGGTGGCCACTCCTTCTTTGGTGATAATATGGCCCAAATACTCCATCTGATTGCTGCCAAATACACACTTCTCTTTCTTCGCAACCAGCTGGTTGGCACATAATAGGTCAAACACAACAGTAAGGTGATGTAAGTGGTATGTCCGGCTCTTGCTATAGATCAATATATCGTCAAAAAAAAACTAAAATGAACTTCCTCAAATGTTGCCTAAAGATGTCATTCATTAAACTCTGGAAGGTTGCTGGGGCATTAGAGAGCCCAAAGGGCATGACAAGGAATTCAAAATGGCCATTGTGAGTGCGAAATGTAGTTTTATACACATCTTTAGGGTCCATTCGAATCTGATGGTAGCCTGCCCTTAAGTCAATTTTAGAGAAAATGGTTGCTCCTTCCAATTCTTCTAATAATTCATCAATAATAAGGATGGGATACTTATCTTTTACAGTCAGCTTGTTGAGAGCGTGAAAGTCCACACAAAATCGCCATGTATGGTCTTTTTTCTTGACTAGCACTACTGGAGAAGCAAAAGGACTGTGGCTTGGTTGAACAATTCCAGCGTCTAACATTTCAGCCACTAGTTTCTCCAAGGTATCCTTTTGCAACCCTGAGTATCTGTATGGCCTTAGGTTTGCAACCCTGAGTATCTGTATGTCCTCTGGCAGGAGGTAGTTCCACTGGTTCTCTGAAAATATGGGAATAAGTATCCAATAGTGCCTGAATTGGAAAATCTTCTGCATGCTGGGCAGGAAGGTACCCTTCCTGAGAGTTGAGTGTTGTGCCCTCCACCTCCAACACTCTTAGACTGCAAATATTCACCTCTGCCAGCAGTGTTTTACGTGCAAGTAGTCCACTTAACTCTTCCAGTCGAATGGACTGGGTGAGTATAGGATTGTCCCCCTTTAGTGTCACTTCATTTCCTTCCCACCAAAAATTCATCCATTTGTCTTCGTAATTGGCTAATACATTTCCTAGTAACTTCAACCACTGTATGCCTAGGACCATATCATAGCTTTGTAAAGGCATTACAAAAACATCCGCCTGGAACTGGACGCCTTGCATTTTCCACTGCAGGTTCTTGCAGAGCTTAGTACAAGACATGGCACCCCTATTTGCTGCTTCTACTAGCATAGGTTTGATGGGTGTCAGGAAACAATTCTGTTTACTGGTGAGGTTGGCATTAAGGAAGTTGTGGGTGCTGCCTAAGTCAATCAAAATGAATATAGGGCATTTGTCTAGTTTGCCCCATACCTTGATGGTGTGGCACCCCGTGGTGCCCTACAATGCATGTAATGACAGATGAGGGGTAAGGGCTTCTACATTCATGGTTTCAATGGTTTCCTCCTCTTCAGAGTTTTCTTCTTCGTCTTCGATGATGCATAGTGAGTATAGCTTTTGGTTTTTGCATCTATGTCCTGGTACAAATTTTTCATCACACCAAAAGCATAATCCGTTGGTTCTACGCTCATCCATCTCCCTGGTTCTAATAGGTCTGGAGGGTCTGGGGTTGTAGTTGACAGTTGCGTTGTTGAATGGTGGCCTATTAGGGGTAGGTAGTAAGGCAGGCTGGGGAGATTTAAACATAGTGAAGGTGGAGTTGGAAGTTGAACTGCTGGAGGGAGTGGGGTAAGCTGGCCTTTGGTTGTGTTGGTAAGTGTTTGTTTGAGCTGGAAGTTTAGTGTAATGGGGAGTGTTTCTTTTATACGTGAGTGTGTTATCATGGAGCCTAGTTAGGTTATATGCTTGTTTGAGAGATTTGGGTTCAAACATTTTTACTAAGTGCTTAATCTCAGTCTCTAACCCTCCCAAGAAAAATACTAAGGCTTGCTTTTCAGATACTTGAGCTCTATTCCAGAGCATTTCAAACTCCTTGATATAGTCTTCAAGATTCCCAGCTTGTTTGTGTTCGGTTAACTCCTCCAAGGGGTCCTTTTGTCCTCCAAACTGGCAGCACAGGGCTTCAACATAATCTGCCCAAGTCGTGTCCTGTCCTTCCAAGTTTCTGATGAAGTTCTGGTGCCAATACAGTGCCAACCCATCCAAGTAGTAAGAAGCTAGTTTCAATTTTTCTGGCTCTGCTATCTCTTCAAGTTTGAAATATTGATTGCATTTATACAACCACTTATGCACATCTTCGCCTTCAAATGTTGGAAAATTCCTCTTGGGCTTGTGAAACCTGTAAGACCCTTGTGATCCTTCTCCAACCCACCCTTGACTGCAGGTTGTTGTAGGTAGTTGAGGAGCATGGGGCCTTTGGGAGGAGCTAGTCTCTCCGGTGAGAGTTTGTAGGGTGTGTTTTATCGCAATCTGCTGAGTAGCTATTTCTTTCATCATAGCCTTGAGTTGGCCAAGTTCATCCGACTGTGTGTTCAGTTTGATTCTATTCCATCGATTCTTTGGTTAGCAGCTTCCAAGGAACCGTCACACCTTCTCACATCTTGGGACCTGGTCTCTGGAGGCATTTTGAGGAGATCCAAAGATGAAGCTCTGATACCACTTTGCTGCAAGTTAGTTTTCTAGAGGATGATCAAACTACCATGGGAGGGGAGAAGAAGTTTTGAAGGAGTGAGGAAGAACAGGTCATACGTTCAGCATGGGGTTTTCCCTACACACTGATTGAGAGGGAGAGAATTTAGGAAAAGATACTGAATTCTGTTATATCAAAAGTTGAAATGTTTCTGTTACATCCTTGGGTATTTATCATAAACCAAATTGTTCTCTTAATTCTATATTTCCCCTAGCCATTACACGTGGCTTGATTATTTCATTTAAACTATCCGGGTTGCATGAAACGCAACCGTTTAGCTAATGTTTTAAATTCTTTACCGCTTCCTTCCAACGCTGTCGTTTTATGCTTGATTTGAATTAAATCCCTCTTCTTCTGCGCTAGCCCTCATCTTCTTTGGTTCCAGTCGTGACACCGTCCCTGCTTGCTTTAGCCCTTCCCTCTCTGAACCGAACCCTCCGTTTACCAAAAGCTGGTGTTCCCCTTCCATTTTCCTTCTTGAAAGAGAGAACCAAAACAACTTTCCCCCTTTCTCAATCGGTCTTCACCATCACCAGCAGCAGCGCCGCCCTCATCGTCAACCACGATATCTCAGCCTCAGCATCGCCGCCGGAAACCACCATCAACCGGCCAACAGCAGCATCCCTTCTCCAGCAGCTCATTACAGGGATGATGAGAAGGGAGGCCGAAGGACAGTAGAAGGGGGCAGAAAACCGAGACTTCAAGGGTGCCGATCTCCCAACCATGGCAGCGGTGGACGACACCGCCGGTGTAGAAATGAAGGAGGATGAGGGAAGTTGACGATCCAGCCATCCACACGCCTGGCCTGTTGGCGGCGCGTGCAATGCCAGGCTCCAGATTTGGCAAATTTGAAGGGAGAGAAAGCGCAGCAGATCTGAAAAAGGGGAAGGAGGAGAAGCCGATTTGAAAACAAAACTAAAACCGGCTTGCTTGTTGTGTTTTTTTGGTTTGCAGGTAACAGCATTGTCCACAGCCAACAGGAAGGCGAAGAACTCCCCCCGATCTCTGGATTTCGCAGCGGCGCGTGAACCCACGCCCCGCCAGTGACGGTGGCGTGTGGAGAAGACGCGCCGCCACTGTTCCCATGCCTAGAAACCTTCTACACTGTTCCCGAGGCTTTCTTTTATAATTATCAGATGTTGATAGGTGTTTTTAGATTACTTTTATTTGATTTATTTTGAACTTTTATGATATTTTGTAATATGTAAAAGTGATGTATGAGAAAATCATAATAAAAGATATGTGTGTGTGTTTGTATTTTTATTTATGTTATTGAATTATAAAAATAAAAAAAGACAGAATTAAGTGTTTAATTTGAATATAGTTGAATATCAAGGACAAATAAAATTATATTATATTTTCCATGAAAAATGTAAGAACATGTTTCTACATGTATTCTGGGATGTATTTTGGGATTTAATAACTGATTTATTAAAATCTTAGAATTTGATTAATATTTTAAATTTTTAAATCATATTAAACCGCAAAGCAACTTACCTCAGGTAAGGTATGCTAGGGTTGCTAAAATCTTTCCTAGCCACAACTAGTTTCTTATCCTTTGAATTTTTGACAAAGACCAGTATACTCAGGTTTTCTAGTAGCCATCAATTAAATGCTAGGTGGCGACTCCTAAGGACCCAAATCAAGAAAACAAACGAAAAATCACAAAATCACCGCGCGGGGGACATGCGATAAAATTCATGGATTTTAGCCATCAATTTAACATCTCTCAAGAATTTTTTAATGTCTTGTGACTCTATTACATACAAAATCTAATAGGGATCAACAATTCATCTATATTCCTCACCAGACATCCATTCCTTCTTTGATTTTCATGGTAGTAATATTTCATACAATCTCGAGAATCAAAACAAGTGCTCCATGAAATTTAAGAAGTTGTAAAGAGATATTAAAAAAAAATAGTTCCACTACTACCTTATTCATAAATTAAATCTCCTAAAATCTCCCATCATAGGTCCGCCACTAGCTCTTTTTAATTATCAAAATGCTTACTTCAATTACAATAATTTAATCACTTTACTCTAATTTTCACATTATTTCCCATGAAAAATTACAATAAATTTTTATTTCCCCCAAAATTATTCAAGAACCCTAACTTTTCAAATTTCAAAAACTCAATCAATTAAGGACTTTAAGCCATTAAAATCATATCAAAAGTCTTTAGAATGGCTTATCAAGCAAGTAATTAAACTCTAAACACTACCCAATTCAAGCTTCCAACTCCTCTTCTTCTTTAATCTTGGTTGAACTTCCCCTCTCCTTTTCTATTCATATTCACGTGATTTTTCTTCCTTCCAATTAATGTTCACTAAGCTTAGTTAATGTTTCCTCAAGATCTTCTCGTAAGATTTTATGTTTCCTTTACAATTCTATCTCTCTAACATGTAAATGATAGTTTTTCCTTTTTCTTTTTCTCTTTTTTTTCTTCTTGCCCGAGCGCGCGCGCGCGCACACACCAACTTTTAACCAAATTCCCTCTATATCCCAAATAGTAAATTTCATGTTCCCATGATAAAATTCTTGGATCCTAACATTTGTCTATATAAAATTTTTATCCGGGTGAATTTGAATTTTATTTAGTTGCATATTGATAATTTTATTTCCAGATAAATCACTCCCAATAATATTGTATTCACATTTCTGTATATTTTTTTTTGTATTTGATTTGTTCAAATAATTATTTGGTGCTTCTGTTAAATTTATTCTATAAGCATTTAGATTGCTTTTCTTTCTAATTTTCAACCGGGGTTTACAAGCTCCCTTTTATGAGAAATACAGCAGCAAAGCTAGTTCATGTTGATAATAGTAGGACTCCATCATCAGCCATCAATAATGTTTCCTCCAACGGTGAGCTCCATCCCTAGCATTGGTTGCGTTCAAGATTAACAGCAACGTTATCTACAACTCCCACAACCGAGAGAGAATGCAAGCCAACAACAGCATTAGTAGTAGAGGGGACTCTTCTTTCCTTCCTCCTCGACTAAAACAACAGCCATCGACATCAGCTACACCCTTTCATTTTCAGTAGCAACCCTCTCTTCTTAGTAGTGGCAACATGAATTTCAATGACCTGAGCAGCAGCCACTGTGAGCAACAATAGTTGTTTCTCCTCAGCTGTCGCAGGGTAGGAGTGCCGCGATGTTGTCTGGCGACGGCAAAGGCTTTCATCGTGCCTCCTGTGTAAGGTGTTGTATATGTGTTGGAAAGGGTTTTTGGATTTAATCATAAGATTATGATTAATGTTTAGCAGTCGCCACCTAGTATTATAGTCACTAGGAACCTATGGTCTACGACAGTCTGGGTAAGGAACTGGTTGTGCAAGGGGAAGACGCATCACCCCTAATGCACCCTACCTAAAGTAAGCTACATTGTTGTTTGATTGTTTTTTTCTAAGTCGGGTTTCTATTCGTTGGTCTTTTTTAAGGTTCAAAGCAGATCTCTCTTCATGAGAGTCTCTACCTTATTGGGTTAAATCCTAACTGTTCTAAAGTCTGAATTTTAGCATCGTATTTTTATACCTTGTATCTTTAATACCTAAGGGTATACTTTATCATGTAATTTTGCACCCTACAGATATTAAAGTCTACATTTGGACCATAGAAAAAAAAAGGTTGGAAAAAGGTTTTTGATATTTTGGCCCAATCCTAATGGATAATCATAAATTGATTATGATATCCATTTTGCATTTTAAAACGTGAAAAGATCCAATTTTTGTCTTTATGAAGATATGCTTGGAAAAATTTTAAAATTTGACCGTATGCATAAAAACAAATTTTTCTTCTTCTTTTTTTTGAAAATATTTCAAAGAAAACCAGGTATTTTAACATCGGATTTGTATCTTACAATGTAAGTATACAACCCAATATTAAGAAAAAATGGTGGAAAAACATTTGAGAAAATCACAAATATTTTAAAATTCCCCTTGAGAGTTTTTTGGATTTTTTTTTTAATATAATAATAATAATTAATATATTATTATATTCATATATTACAAAATATGTGGACTAGGCCGGCCCAGATACCTGGGCTGAGCTTAGCCCAAAAAATAGAGGGGTTGATATCAGCCCAAAACAGTTGGGCCAAAGTCGGCCCAACAGATTCTTCTTCTTCTTTTTAATTTTAGAGACGGGCTGGACCCAACCCAGCCAATTGGGTGGGCTAAGACAGGTCCAGCCCAGTGACTAAGTTGCACTAATGGTGCAACGTGAATTATAATTCACGTTGAAGGACAAAAGCTTCTGGACGAGGTGGTTACTGTTACTGGGGTTGCAGTGGCAGAGAAGAAAAGTTTTGCAAAGGAGAGAGAGAAGCGGTGCAACCACCACGTGAGATGGTTTGATGGCTTCTTGTGGTGGAGATGATGATGGGAAGGCCGGTGATGAGGGTGGTGGTGGCTAAAGGCAACAGCGGAGAGAGAAAGAAGAGAAAGGACCGGTTGCTGGAAAATTAAACCGGGAAGGCTGGTTTTTGGCAAACTTTGCATTTGATTTTCTCCTCCTCTAGAACATGAAATCTGCTTCTATTTATATGGGTGGAAGAGGGTAATCTTGTCTTCACCAGGGAACAATTTTTAGCCCTTTATTCGGTTAGGAAGGATCCCAACCGTTGGCTCAAAGTAGGTATGGTGCACTGTCAAATCTGCAGTTGCAGGCTGCTTGAGTTGGTCTCCTTAGGGTGGTGCCACGTCCGTTTCTTTGCTAGTGAGTCGGTCAAGACCATACCCAGACATAAAGGGATGTCTTATGATTTATTTCATGTAATTTTTGTCAAATTTAGTGGACGTTAGGTATATTAAATGCAGCTGCAAAGTAGGTAACCAGACCAGCTTTTCAAAAAAAAATAAAGAAGATAATGAACAGTGTTGAACAACACGTCGTCTGACCTTTTTTTTATGAAACGGCGCTGTTTTAGGTTTGAATTAGGGATTTTTGTCGATCTTCAATTTCATCCTCCAGCTTACAATGACGTGCAATTGTACCCCTAATTAGCCCTAAAGTTTTGATTTAATGCAATTAAGCCCCTGATGAACTTCAATTGGCACCTCGACGTTATGCGCCTGTTGTGATTAGGTTCTTGATCTCGTATTTATGCAATTTAACACCTAATTGACCATTAAAATTTTAATTTCTTCAATTTTACCCCCGATTTTTATCAATTAAGCCCCTATAGTTTGGCATATTTTGCATATTGAACATTGAATGCGAATTTTATCAATTTAACCCCTAATAGACCCCAAAACTTCAATTTTCTTGCAATTTGGCCCTTGATTTCAGTCAATTAACATGATAAAAATTAAATTTGATCTTTTAAAATTCCAATCTTCTCAATTAAGCCCAAATTAGGCTCCCAAACTTAATTTTTCATCAATTAAACCCCAAATAAAATTAATTTGACCCATTTAAAGTATAATTAAGTCCTTGCACTTAATTAAATCCTTTAATTGGACTCAAATTAATTCTTAAACATAATTAAAATTCAATATGGCCCATGATTAAATCAAATTGGCCTATTAAAAATTTAATTATGTCCTTGAACTTTATAATTTTTATGCAAATTTATCCAATAATCATTTAATTTGACCTTGAATTTGCATTTTTTTCTTCAATTTTGGGCATAATGAGGTACAATTAGGTCTCGAATTTTCTCCAAAATTGCAGCTTGGTTTTTATGTATTTTTTGGAATCCTACCCTGTCTACTTTTTTTATATTGTCAGCTTTTATTTAATTTTTTTTATTTTTATTTTGAAAGAAAAATAAATTTTAAAGAATAACCCAGAATTGGGTTATGATATCAGCCACGATTGTAGACATATGTCCTTAGCACTACCATAAAAAGAACCAGTAAAGAAAGAAGGAAAATGGATGAGCACTGTTGTAACCCAATTTTGGATCCATCATGATTTTCTCAAATGTTATTTTATTTCTATTATTATTTATAAAAATCCAAAAAAATTAAGAAAAAGGAAAATTCAAAAATATATTTTTCTTGAGTCAACCGCATCTTTCCATAAGAACCGATTCCACCGGGTCAATACAGGTCAAACCATGTCGGCCAAGTAAAAATGAGTTTTCGGGTCAAAACCGTCATTTTCGGTCAAAACCGAGTCCACCGAGTCAATACGGGTCAAAACATGTCGACCAGGGTAAAAAATGAGTTTCGGGCCGTTTCGGGTCAAAACCGTCATTTTTGACCAAAACCGAGTTCACCGGGTCAATACGGGTCAAACCATGTCGACCAGGATAAAAAATGAGTTTCATGCCGTTTTGGGTCAAACCTGTTATCTTTTGGTCAAAACCCGGTCCACCGGGTTTATATCCATTGAAAGTTTTTTTTTATGTTTCAACATAATTTTCGGTAATTAAAATTGATTTTTAGCGGTTGAATCGGGCTTTTTCTAATACTGATTTAAGTTTTAATTTTACCTATATAAATATATATTATTATATATAATAAAACAAAATTAATAATACAGAATTGTCATATTAGGCGGGGCAGTTACATTTATTGTAGGCGAGCAGTTGGATGGATACATTTTTTTATTTAAAGCAGATGAGATAAAAGGGGGAAGAAGAAGAAAAAAGAAAGAAAAGAATTGCAAACACTATTCACGTTTTTTTACTATTTCTTCATGCGGGTAAGATATTGATTTTTATTAAAAACAATATGGAAAATACCAAATATATCCTAACCGTTAGATCTAATAGTGTTTAGATCTGAACCGTTGATTTAATAGGATACAATAGGGCTTACCACACCCAATTAAAACCCAAATCAATCTCAGCCCTTAAAACAATTTCCCCTTAGATCTGGTGGCGCCACGTCATCCCGTCTACCAAGCTCTCGGTGCACCGCGTCACACCCGATCAAACCTCCGTTCATCCGGACCGTCCGATCAACCTGCAGATCGGGCCAATCACAGCCGCACGATCTTTCCATCAGAGATCCAACGGATCACAGGCCTTAGCTGCACCGGTGTACCGTTCTAGCGTTCTCACCGTAGCGTAACCCAGAGCATCTCTCTCCTCTCGCCGGCGACTCCCTCTCTCTCCTCCGATCTCCCATCTCCGGCTATATCAAGCTTCCAAACCACACAGAAAGGTCGATATCCTCATATAAAGCGAAACCCCGGCTGGTTTCAGCGTTTTATCCGCCCCATTTGGCCGGAAAAGGGCCGCGATCGTCGGCTGCCACCGAAGCTTCAAGTCGTCGATTCTCGCTCATCAGCCATAAACGACCGTCAAGACCACCACCATAAGAATACTCGACATCAGATCTACCAGGATCGACCATCGGTTGGCCAGAAATCTCGCCGGAAAATCTCCCCGCCGCCAACAGTAGCCACGCGTGTGCCACACGCGCCGCCAGTGGCATTTTCGCAATTTTTAGAGAAATTCGAGGGTATTTCAGTATTTTACCTATACAGTGACACTCAGGTAATTTTTCGGGGTTTCTACTGGTATTTTTGATATTTTTTTATATATAAATGCTTGTAAATTTTCTTGCATGTTGTAAAAAATACAAAAACCAAAATCGACACGTCTCTTTTTTTTAAAAGGACCGATGTCAAAAATGTAAATACCAAATATGGATTATGTCCATTATTTCTTTTGGTAACCCAGACGTAATTCTCCTTTTAGGGTTAAAACATTATATTTTAGATGAGTCTCCTAATTTTTAGGGGCTGATGTCATTTTTAACGCGTCTCCTATTTTTAGGGACCGACGTTAACCATTTGGAAAAAACAAGTTACCAATAAACCCAAAATATAATGGATTATATCCATTATTTTTTTGGTAACCCAGTCGTAACTCTCCTTTTTAGGGATAAATGTTAATATTTTAGACGAGTCTCCTAAATTTTAGGGACTGATGTCATTTTTAACGTGTCTCCTATTTTTAGGAACCGACGTTAATCATTAAAATTTTTTTACAAATAAGCCTAAAATATAATCGCATTTGAATCAAATAAAAAACACACAAGTAAGGGTAACCTTTTTTTTGAAAGGATGTTTTAAGGGTGGTGTCTACCTTCCCTTAATTATAACTAACCCCGTACCCGAATCTCTGGGACCAGTGTCTAATTTGGGATTTCTAGTTCCCTCAAATTACTAGATGGCGACTCCAATAAAATCTTTGTTTCCCCCAATTGAGAAAAAACCCTTTTTGTTAAATAATAAAAAAAAAACAGGAGCCGTCGCCCGACGTCGTGTATCGACAAGCACAATACAGACAAGGAGAGCACATAAAGAAGACCAGGTAAAGAATGAAAGGAAAACAGAGGAGAAGAAAACGATTTCAGTAGGCCAGCCCTCCATCATCGTCATCTTCATCTTCAAGTGCAGCAACAGTTTGGAAGATCTCCTCTATGACAGCACCCGACTCCATCATGAGCTGCAGGTTGGATTGACAACCACGAGCAGCGCCCAGCCGTCTCCCTTAACTTCGCCTCCAGCAGCGGCACACTCACGTAAGTTTCCTTCCTTGCTTAGAGTGTGTTTGGTATTGAGGTTGTTGTTGTGGTTGTGGTTTTAAAAAAGTTGTTTTATAAAAAGTACTTTTAGTTGAGGTTGGTTTGAAAAAATAGGTGTTTGGTTAAAACTGTGGTTGAAATTGAGGTTGAACAAAAAGTAGTTTAATGTGTTTGGTTAAAAAAATGCTTTTCAAATTGAGGTTATAAAATATATATATATATATATATATGAATGATTTTTAATTTAAATATTGTAGATTTAACTACTGTTATTACATCATGAAATAAATAATATTGATATCAAATATTTTTTATTATTCCATTCAACTATGTGCAATGTCATCACATACGAAATAAATCTATCAAATAAGGACTATATTTTCCATGGTTTCTGAAGCGCGCAACAACAAAAACTGAAGTTTTTGTTATGTCATCAAGCGATCTCCTTCTAATTTTTTGAATAAAACACAATTAAAATAAAAATAAAAACTGATTTTTTTTAACTGGGTCGGACCTGGCAAGAACATAATTGGAATTGCGATCAAATTCCATAAATGTTACGTCATCATGCGATATCCTTCTAATTTATGTAGTGTTATTAAATAATATTAAATACTAGTTTTTTTGAGTAAAAGTCAATTTTTTAAAAAAAACATTTACAATTTCATTACACACAAAATTCATTTGACAAGAACTACAGTTTTCTAAAAAATTTTGAACGTGCAATAAAATTAGGTAAAATATTATCATTTATAAAAATTGAGATTACAGTACAAGTAAATTTAATTCACCTTAAGCTAATTTAAAAAAAAATCAAAAATATTGTTCACGTTCACGTGAATAGTATGAGTGAAATCATTTAACTATACTGGTTTTTCAAAAAAAAAAATAGTGAAACTTTTCATGTGAACAGTGCGAGTGAATTAATTCACTTGCACAGGTTTTTTGAAATTAAAAAAAACAGTGAAACTTTTCATGTGAACAGTGCGAGTGAACTAATTCACTCGCACTGGTTTTTTGAAATTAAAAAAAAAAACAGTGAAACTTTTCATGTGAATAGTGAAGTGAATTAATTCACTCGCACTGGTTTTTTGAAATTAAAAAAAAAAAACTAAACTGTGCACTTTAGTACAGCTGTTTTTCCCAGACGAGAAGCAGCAAAATGCTGCTTCTCCTAAACCAGCGGTGTCATGTGGGTCCTACCCACTGAAAGTGCTTTCATTTTAATTACCAAATGCTTATTAACGTGGTTGCGGGTGAACCTCACCCGCAACCACGTTACCAAACGGCATCTTAATAACCAACCATGCATTGAAGCATGTCGACTTCTCAAAAAAATAAAAGTATAAATACACAACTAGCAAGCTTTTTTTTTTCTTTTAGATAAGTGAAGAAACTTTATTAATAGCATAACATTGGCAAATCAAAGCAAGGCGAAGACTTAATGGGTACAAATGCCAAAAAGCATGGGAAAAGAAAACATAGCAAGAGTAAGTAACCTAAACCAGCGAAATACACATAAATAATTACCATGGATAAATTAAATAGCCATGCCTGCCTTCTTGGCTAATACAGGGATAAACGATTACTCATTCATCATATGATTAGGTCAAACCACCTAATCTCCTAACTCCTCCCCCCATCAAAGCTAGATTGGAGCTGCAGGTTCACCGATTTTGCACTTACTATCTTTGGGGTCATATTTGCATGGAGATGCTGACCCCGCCATCACAGTAAGGTTAGAGCATGATAACAGAATAATGGTAGCAAGGAGTATTATTATTGTCAAGTATCGAGCCTTTCCTTGAGACCCCATTCTTGACACGAAAGAAAGCTAAGACTCTTAGGGAATCAAATGTATGTGTAGAGAGCGAGCGAGCTAGTCTGCGTGACGGAGAGGGTTAGCTAGCTAGCTGATATAGGAGACACAATACGTGGAATTGGAAAAAGTATACGTACAGCATTTAAATTTGACTTTAGAAATTCATTAGTAATTGGGCATACTTTTCCCGAAATAGTTTCTTATTGTTTTCTTCAATGGGTTGAAATCAACATTCAATGGGAGTAATTGTGGATCATGTCTAGCTAGGTTGTTTAAGTAGTCGAATAAATCTTATTTATATGATATTTTTATTTTTAATCTCCTGGCTTGGCCCTGGCGCCATTCAGAAACAAACGGTTCAAAAAACTGGAGCAGATGAAACATAATAATACTAATTCGTCGGTCGATTGTCATAATCCAAACCTGTTATGAACTATATTGATAGTATTATGTAAAATATAATTTTTTAAATACTGAAGTGAAAATGTAATTGTGATCGACTCTCAGGATGATTGGTGTAATATATTCTCTGAAAAATAAATTATACAAAATGCATGAGCATCTCTTCTCGTTTGATGATTTTAATAATTACAACATTTTTTAAATTTTCTCGAGTTCTTTATTTCCTTGACTTCTTCCTTTCATTAATTAAGAAAAATCAACAACATCTAGCAAACGATCTCAATTGGTCAACGTACAAATGAATTTTAGAATGGGTTTATATATTGGTGGGTGGTGGTGAAGATGGAGATGGTTGTGCCGGTGTGATAAAATGTCAAGTGTTGATCTCTTAATTAAATCCAAAGCATGGACTTTAAGATACAGAACCTGTATAACACGCAAATTAGTCCTCTCAATTGCCATAATCCAAATAAGGTGGAGTTGATTTGTCGTTGTGGGATCTATATAGGTATTACCTTGTGAGCACGCAAAACTGTGACCATTTCGTCCATTTGCCGAGTCCAAGGAATTAAAATAACGAACAAGTAAAATGATTGGATCGGTAGTGTTGCTCGTGAAATTAAAACATCGCGACGAGCATTCTCTTAATATCTGGAAATTGAGAAATTAACAGGACAAGAAATTCTTATATTTCAACAATGAAAAGAAAAAAATAAGAGTTATTATCTAGTATTTTAATCACTAGAAATCTTAACTCGTTTTAAAGATCAAACACGAGGATTGATTGTGTAAATGGAAGGTATTAACACTTCAAATATGTCCTACCTAAAGCAAGTGTCTGAAATAACTAGAGTATTATCGTGTTTTCTAATGGTTGAATTGTTTAAGATTTAAGAAAAGTCTATCTCGGTAAGGAGATCCTTATCTTATCGGGTAAAACCTAACCGTTTAAATATCAACAAAAAGAAGAACTAACTCTCATTTAAAATTGGAAATACATCTTACATATAAGTTTGTAATTCCATATATTAAAAGAAAATAAAATATTTTTTTTTGATATTCTTAAAATATTAGCCTAATTCTCATGGCTTTAATAAATTGGTTATTAAAGCTCAAAATGCATGTTGATACATATTTTTTGAATTTTTTGTTTTGATATGAAAATACGATATGAAATGTTTTACATTTTTAGGAGACTTGGTCATATGCGTGAAAGCATGATATTGTTTTTGCAATATTTCAGAGAAAACAGGTATTTTAATACCTGATTTGTATGTTTACAATATAAAAATACGAGAGAAAATCACAAATTATTTTAAAGGATTTTTGGAATTTTTTTGTTTTTGTTTTTAATATATATTATTATATTATATAAAATTATTATATTATAATATATTGGGATGGGCTCAACCCAATTATATGGGCAGAGCCCATCCTGTCTAGGATGAGATCGGCTCAAAATAAATAGGGCCAAAGTCGGTCAAAAAGAGTTGGGCCAACACCAGCCTAAAATATGGGTTGGGCCGATGTCGGCCCAGCAAAACTTCTTTTCTATTTATAGGATTGGGCCGAACCTAGCCCCACCATTTTTGTCTGGGCTAAAACTAGTTCATCCTAGTAAACAGTGGAGAGACTCTCCAATGTTCTGCAAGTGAATAGTAGAGAGTGAATTATAATTCACTCTCCACTGTTCACTTGTAGAATAGTGGAGGGTGACCGAAGGAGAAGAATAAAAAGGAGAAGGAGGAGAGGTTGACCTGACGGTGATGCTAAAGATGGCAACGAGAAAAGCAGGCGATAATGGGGAGAAAAAACGATGGTTGTTGCTGTGGTTTTTTCTTCTTTGTACAAGGGCATGAAATTCCTCTCTTTCCTTTTTTGTTCCCTTTTTTTGTCTTCTTTTTCATTTTCTTCTCTCGTTCTTGTCTCTCCTGTTCTTTCTTTTTTTCTATGTTTTTTTCTCTCCTTTTTCCTTCCTTTGTTCTCCCCTGTTACTTTTTGTTTGTCTTCTGTTTTTTGCTTTTTTCCTTCCCTTTTTCATCTCCTTATCTCTCTATTTTTGTCTCTTGTCCCCTGGTATTTATAAAGGGGAAAGAAAGGAGACAAAGTTATTACCCATGTCCAATCATGGCGCAAGGGTAGGGTGGCTGGGGCAATCTCTATGCAGTTGTCCTAGAATTACCCGCAGGGCTTGTCCCCTCTGCCTCTTTCATCATGATCGTAGGCCATGGGGGGGTGTGGGTGGGGTCGTGTTTTTTGGACAAAAGGAAGGAGAGAGAGGGAGAGATAGACGCTGCAAATGAATGGAAGAAAAACCTTCTTCCCCTATCTTTGTGCGTTAGGGGAAGAAGAAGATATATAGTGCCGTTCAAAATAACTCCATTTTAGGCTTTTTCTTTTTATATATGAACAATGAATGAAATGGCGTCATTTTTTACAAAACGTGTCGTTTCATTTAAATTAAAATAGCGCCCAAACATGTCAATTTCTAAATCAGCCCTTAATTTTTTTTATTCAATCAAGTCCTTAATTGCAATTTTAATTTTAAGAATCAATTCAATTGCATCCATGCCAAATTCAAATGTTAACCCTGAAGTTGGATGCATTTTTCACTTTAGTCTTTGGTTTTAAATTTGTGCATTTTGACCCTTAATTGATCAACAAACTTTCAACTTCTTCAATTTAGCCCATGATTATACCAAATTAACTCTTAAAAATTATAATTTGACCCCCATACTTTATTTTTTTTTCAATTAAAGTCAAATTTGACTTTAAAATGAATTTTTCTTGCAATCAAACCCTTCACAAATTCAAAATCTTTCAACAAAATCTAATTAAGTCCTTAAACATCTTATTTTGGACTTTTCTTCATCAAATTGAATTTTCTTTGTCAATAGAGCCTTCACCGGTCAAAAATATATTGTCAAATTTCAATTTTTATATTTTTGAACTACCTCAATCAATCTTTAGCCATTTTTTGGGCGCCCTTGTGAAAAATATCGCAACGAGCGTTCTCTTAATATCTGGAAATTGAGAAATTTATAGGACAAGAAATTCTTGTATTTTAATAGTAGAAAGAAAAAATAAGAGTCATTATCTAGTATTTTAGTCACTATAAATCTTAACTGGTCTTAGAGATTGGACACGGGGATTGTTTGTGTAAAGGGAATGTGGTAGCACCCTAAATATATCCTACATAAAATAAGTTGCATTGTTTGATTGTCTGATATAACTAAAGTATTATCGTGTTTTCTAATGGTTGAATTGTTTAAGATTTAAGAAAAGTTTATCTCGGTAAAGAGATCCTTATCTTATCGGGTAAAACCTAACCATTCAAATATCAACAAAAAGAAGAACTAACTCTTATTTAATATTGAAAATACATCTTACATATAAGTTTGTAATTCCAGATATTAAAAGAAAATAAAATATTTTTTTATATATTCTTGAAATATTGGCATAATTCTCATGGCTTTAATAAATTGGTTATTAAAGCTCAAAATGCATGTTATTACATATTTTTTGAATTTTTAGTTTTGATATGAAAATATGATATGAAAGTGTTTATATTTTTAGGAGACTTGTTCATATGCGTGAAAACAGGATATTTTTTTTGCAATATTTCAGAGAAAACAAGTATTTTAATACCTGATTTATATATTTACAGTATAAAAATACGAGCCAATATTAATTAAAATTGGTATAAAAATACGAGAGAAAATCACAAATTATTTTAAAGGATTTTTGTGTTCTAAGAAATTCACCCCTCAATCTTTCTAATTATAACAAACAAACAAAAATACATAATAAAAAATACGGAAAAGCTCTTGGAATTAAGCTAAGTAAATTTTAAATTTAAAGGTATTTTAGTTATCTTATTATTTTAAAAAGGTTGAAATTTTAAATAAATTCATGAAAAAACTCTACTCGGCATGGGAAAAAGGAAAATTATCACCGGAAGAAAAGGGAACAACATGACTCAATAAGCACTAATTGAAGCCATTAACCTGCATTATTGTTACTTCATAATCATTTGATCTAGCAAATGGAATTTTACCAAAGGCATCAGCTTCCTCTATACAAACATTACATAGCACAAAATAAGTTCTTGTAGTCTGCACAATACCTATCAATGATAATGATTAAGAGAGAATAAAGGAAGGGTTTCAGGCACCATTTGTTTTTACAGTTCAGCCGTATTTTTAAAAAATTTTAATTTTTTTTGTAATTATTTTTTTATATATTTTAAAATTATTTTGAAGTGCTGGTATAAAAATAAATTTTAAAAAATAAAAATATATATTATTTTAATATATTTAAAAAAAAACACCTTTAAAAAAAATTAAAAAAAAAACATTTAAATCAAACAACTATCATAATACCCAAGGAGATGCTCCTTCGCCCAGGCAAGCGCCCTCGACCCAAACTTGTTCTTAGACTTTCCAGAACACGGGGCCATCTTTCCATCCACCGCGATGATCTGAATAATGTTTCTTACGCTTATCAAGGAAAAATAAATGTAAAGCTAGCTAATTTTGTGTATATTTAGGCTATGGACATTAATGCAACATACCTACATGCATGAAGGATAAAGAGCATAGGGTGGGAGTACATCTGTGTTTACTGTATTATATTTACTTTTTGTTCTATTTATACCATTATTTATTTTCCTTTGACATTCCGAAATTATTAAAACATGGAGCTGATAAAATTAAAAATATATATATATATATATATATATATAATAACAACAATAAATAATAAACCGACTGTTTGGAAGTAGAGGGACACCACCCACCAGCTCAATTTAGATTTTATAACTATAATTATTATATCATTATTAATTTTAATACTCGATATAAACTATAATTAAAAATATAATTATGTATTTAAATATAAGAGTTTGACAATAATATATATTAAAAGTAAAATAAATTTTTTTCATATATTATTTCATCTCATTTATCATTAACCGAGTATTATACAAAAATATTATGTATATTATTATCAAATACAATTTATCTTTATTTTTTTGTTTCGTCTTGTCTTTTCTTTTTTATTATCGTACCTTTTTAAAAAATTAATTTTTTTTTATAATTTTTTTATTTTTAGATCGTTTTTAAAGTTTTCATCTCAAAAATAAATTTTAAAAAATATTATTTTAATATATTTTTAAATAAAAAAAAATTAAAATCAATCATGTAACGTCATATATACCAAACATTAGCTGCATGAGCAAATTGTCCACGGGGATTGCATTGACTTCATTGTATCACAGTCTCTCTTGGCCACGTGTACGCACGCCAGAGGCTAACCTCTTTTCGCAGCTGCTTCGGCTAATAGCCAGGAAGTGGAAGGACGTCGGATGGAGCTGATGAAAGAAATGGATTTTATTTTCAATAGGCCTTAGGGTTTCTGCGTTTGGACTTTGGTGATTTTTCATGGGCCTCCATTGACTAATTTTGGGCTCTTCTCCAATTAGACCAATGGTTTGAATAACTGAATCCTAGCAATAGCAGGCCTTGCGCCTTCGCCGCCATAATTTGTTGCACCAAGCATGTCCCCTCATTATATCATCATCATCATCATTTCTATTAATATTTAAAAAGAAAATTTTATTAAGTATTAAATAAGTTATTCATATCTGAATTTATACATTTATAAAAAAAAATTAACATTTTTTTTTCATGTTTAATCTCGAAATTATAGTATGATAAGCAATCCATTAAACTATCTTATTATTATATTAAATTAGTAGTGTTTTTGAAAGTTTAAGATAACATTTTAAAATATACTCGAGGATAAATGTATAATGCAATATATTATGTCCATGTCATGGATTGAATTGCTTCATCTTCTTTGTAGTGTGTGTGTGTCTGTCTATATATATAATTAATTTTGTGTGTAATGTTATTCATATGAATTATATGAAAACCATATTATGTTTTACATCAACTACAAATGTAAAAGTATTTAGTTAGTGAATATTTACAAGAATTATTTAAAAAAATTCTATTGAAATATTTAGCGTGTGTGTTTAGGCCTTATTTGTTTAGTGGAAAGTGCTTTCCTAAAAACTACTTTCCAAACTTTCATATGTTTATTTGTTATTATAAAAATTAGTCAACGAAAAACACTTTTTAGTGAAAGAAAAATTTGGCTTGGTTTCCAAGAAAGTGTTTTCCTTTTATTTTGGGCCGAAAATACTTTCTGGAAGGTATGAAAAAATTAAAAATGTTATATTATTTGTTGATTATATCAAACTTTGGATATATATATATATATATATATATATATATATATATATTTTAAATATTTTTTTTCAATTTCATTCCTTAGAATTTGATTTTTATATTAACTTTGATCCTCATTTTTATAATTGTTATTTGCTTTTCCCTTATCATTTTTTAATTGTAATTTTTTATCTATCAAATTTGGTTCTCATTTTTTTATTATTATTTATTTTATTTGAAATAATTTATGAAAAAGTAATTATTATTATTTTAATTTCTTTCTTCTTTCAATTTTTTTTATTTGTTAGATTTGATCTCTATTATTTGATTGTTATTTATTTTATTTGAGATAATTTATGAAATTATATTTTTTTTCAATTTCATTCACATTCAACTTTTAATTTGCAAGATTTGTTCCTCATTATTTTAATAAATTTAAAAAAATAAAACATTAATAAATTATTTTCTAACTTATTTTTCATGACATAACCAAATACTTGAAAGTGTTTTCCAACTTATTTTTCAATACACTACCAAACATCGGAAAATAATTTACTTTTTCAGAATTTATTTTTTTAAAAAAAACTACTTTCCAGCAAACAAACAGACCTTAAATTAAAAAAATAATTACAATCTATTTTTTTTAAATCTATTTTTCTAAACTAGAACCATAAAACTAAAGGAAGCTAGCTAGGATGGATTGAAGCAAGCTAACTCAAGCATAACTTCATCACCCTCAGCACCCCAAAAAAATCTCAACAGAAACAAAAATCTTTTGTCACAACTTCACCACCTTAGCTTTCTGAAAACCTACGAGGCTGTGATTAGATCCCAATGGGGCACTGATTTGAGATAAGAAGCAGCACTACTCATCATCCTTGTCAATGTCATGATAGTCATGTGATTAGATTCCAAGCTAATAATTATATGCTCTTCTCCTTGAGATGTAAGCTTTCATTCTCTCATCCTTGTCAATGTCATGGTAGTCATTGTCTTGCTCCTTAATCTCCTGGTTGACACGTGACTTGTAGACCAAAGACTGTGTGAAAGCCAACTGTCTTTAAATCATTGGCTGAAACTTGGAAGTAATTTCTTCTGCAAAGGAGGAAATCTGCTAATTAAGGACAGGCACTTAAATTCATTCCATGTATAATTCATCAAAAATCTATTCCATGTATACATATCATCACTGTGCTTTGCTTCCCATATCTCGCCATTGAAGACTGTACTAAGCATTCCAAGCTTTTCTTGTTGATATCATCATTCATGAATAACAACAGAATAAATGGTGTAGAAAGAATAAATAAAAAATTGAATGGCGTACTGTATTATACAATTTCACTTTCAACTCCCACATGATTTTCTACTCCATTACATAACAATCCTGTACAGTAAATTTGTTTCTTTGAGAATATGATTGTAATTGTTTTTTAAAATAGTTTTTATATTAAAATTAATTTATAATAAAAAAAATTAAATTGCCTTTGAAAATTGCGTCTGATCAAATCTTGAACAAATTAATCATATTTCTATCAATATATTTAAGAAGAATCTCCACTAATTGGATGTTTATTGTTTAAAATAATCTTCTTTCACTTTCTTAAATATTAGCACCGAAATATATATATAATCCTAAGATTGTACTTTCTGTATTAAGGAAGAAATAAACTTTTTTGATAATTTACTTTGTTATTTAGTAATATTACCAATATTCTTTCTTGGTACTAATTAAAACATAGTTTTTGCCAAGATCTAATCTTCATTGTTACCCTGGTTATTTCCAGGTCATGATTATAGACTTCCAATTGACATATCCAAGTGGCACTGCAACTGCTTATCTCATCAACAGCTTCCACACTCCTGCAGGAGCCAAGCTAGCAAAGTAAGGCATTATCAGACCTCATGCACATATAGTTGGATGATCATTCGGCATGTAAAAGTATCAAACGTTTTTTTCTACCGTTTCAGAAAACAAGTGAAAGCGTTGGGCAAGTTCTTATCATTCAGCTTCTTGTGGGGTTTCTTTCAGTGGTTCTACACTGCAGGAGATGGTTGTGGATTTGCTGAGTTCCCCTCACTTGGTCTTAAAGCACATGAAAACAAGTAAAAGCATCACTCAACCTTCCAAAATCCTCTCTTCTTGTTGAATGTAGTTCCATTTATTATGGCATTCTGTTTCAAATTCGTTGTGGTATCTTTAACTAATAATGTTCTTGTTACATGTACAGATTTTTCTTTGATTTCTCAGCAACATATGTTGGAGTTGGAATGATTTGCCCATATATCATAAACATATAATTATTGCTTGGAGGAATTCTTTCCTGGGGTCTGATGTGGCCTCTCATAGATAAAAAAAAGGGTGGCTGGTATCCAGCAGACCTCAAACCAGGCAGCTTACATGGCCTCCAAGGTTACAAGGTAAGTTTTCTAACAAGGTTAAGGTGACAAGAATGCCCATTATATGATTTTTAACATTTTCTTGAAGCCTTTTCTTTCATACCAACGCTTATGCATTGAACACTGGTATTTATTGCCACTGCCTTGATCTTGGGTGACGGTCTATACAACTTCTTCAAGGTTCTAAGCCGAACACTCGCTGCATTGTTTTATCAACTTCACGGGAGAGATGCAACTGGTGCTCTGCCTGTTGCTGACCGTTCCTCTCCCGAGACATCCAGGATCTCCTATTATGAGCAACGTCGCACCCAACTCTTTCTCAAAGATCAAATCCATCACGGTTTGCTGTTGCAGGTTATGTCACTATTGCTGCCATTTCTACAACCACCATTCCGCATATATTTCCCGAACTAAAATGGTATTACATATTGGTTATCTACATCTTTGCCCCAGCCCTTGCATTCTGTAATGCTTATGGTTGTGGACTCACTGAGGGGTCCCTTGCTTCCACCTATGGGACGCTTGCAATTTTTGTAATTGGGGCATGGGCTGGTGCCTCTCATGGTGGAGTTCTTGCAGGACTAGCGGCCTGTGGAGTCATGATGAATATTGTCTCCACAGCCTCTGACCTATCTCAAGATTTCAAGACTGGTTATGTGACCCTTTCTTCACCTCGGTCCATGTTTGTGAGCCAACTAATTGGCACTGCAATGGGTTGCATTATTTCACCTTGTGTCTTTTGGCTGTTTTTCAAGGCCTTCAAGGATCTTGGGACTCCTGGAAGTCAATACCCTGCTCCTTATGCTACTGTATATCGAAACATGGCTATATTGGGGGTAGACGGATTCTCGTCTCTACCAAAGAATTGCCTCTATCTTTGTTATGGGTTCTTCGGTGCAGCTATTCTGATAAATTTAATTAAGGATGCATTGGGTAAGAAATGGGCGAGGTTCATTCCCAATCCAATGGCGATGGCTATACCGTTCTATATTGGCCTATACATTGCCATCGACATGTGTGTGGGAAGCTTGATTCTATTTATCTGGGAAAAGATTGACAACGCAAAGGCAGATGCTTTTGGGCCAGCAGTGGCTTCTGGTTTGATTTGTGGGGATGGCATATGGACTTTGCCTAGTTCGATACTTGCTCTAGCCGGAGTAAAACCTCCCATTTGCATGAAGTTTTTGTCAAGGGGAACAAATGCTAAGGTCGATGCGTTTTTAGGGTCATAAATTTGAAGTTCAGATCAACTTCAATAGAAACTGTGAGTTAGATCTGAATTGCTTCCTAGACTAAGGTTATGAAGTTTACATATGAAGTTCGACTCAAAAATGCTGTAGATAATCTCCTGCTATTTTGTGGAGTCAACAACTATTTTCTCTATAATCATTTCTGGAGAAGAAAATCAAATGTCCATTTACTTGTATATGCTTTTTAGTCAATCCTTGGAAATATGCTTGTAGTTTTTTTCTTGTCTAGTTTGAAGAAGATAGTGGAACAGATGCATCAAACAATGTGCAAACGGGAAATCACTGTACCCTTTGTGAACTTTAAACATAATATCAAAAGTGAATGTGCAAATATTACAGGTTGCAGGCATGTTTATTTTGAACATATTGCAATTATCGTTGTTGATTTCTTCTTCATTATTCGTATCCGACCTTCCAGAATCACACCCATGACCGCTGTTGTTATTCTGGGTTGCTGCTTTCCTGCCTTCAATTCCTCAGCATGTATTATGTTTGGATTTTACTCAATCTGGTAAGGTTATGATCAGTTGCTATATTTGGTATCAGGTTTGCTCATTTTGCTGGCCATGATGTCAGGTGGTCCAATGTGGCATTGGAATGGCCTTCTGGAACTGCTGTGTTATTACCAGTCTCTCACAATAAAACCATGCCAGACTTAGTTACCCAACAGACAAGAGTTTGTTAAATTGATAGGTTCCATTCACAAACCGATTGTTAAAATATGAACCGACAGACTATGAGTTTAAATATCGATAAAAAATTTCATGGTAAAACTATAAAATTTAATATTGAATATTTCTATACATAGGCATTTTGCGTTGTCCCAAACCGAAATACAGAACAAATGTGCTGGCCTCTTGGTATCTACAAAATGTTCAAAGATTCAATTCCTAAATATTTGTATCAAGATATTAATAACCAACAAGTATGTCGACTTCTAAAAAAAAATTATAAATACACAATTAGCTAGCTTTTTTTTCTTCTTTGAGATAAGTGAAAACCACCTCTCCTAACTCCTCACCCCATCAAACTTTGTTGCTGCAGCTGGTTCACCGATGTGGCACTTACTAGGATCCTTGGGGTCATATTTGCATGGAAAGCGTTCACGGACTTTGCACATAGGATCATTGGGATGATATTTGCATCGAGCTGGCCTCGCTATCACAGCTAGGTTAGAACATGATAACAAAATAATGGTAACAAGGAGAACTGTTATTGTCAAGTATCGAGCCTTTCCTTGAGACCCCATTAATTCTTGACACGAAAGAAAGCTGAGACTCTTAGGGAATCAAATGTATGTCTTGGTACGTATGTGTAGAGAGCGAGCTAGTCTGCGAGATGGGTGATTGTAGAGATGGAGAGGGTTAGCTAGCTGATATATATATGAGACACAATATGTTGAATTGGAAAAGTATTCAGCATTTAAATTCATTTCAAAAACTTTTCCAATATGTTGAATTGGAAAGCTATACTTTCCTCGAAATTGTTTCTTATTATTTTCTTCGAAGCAGTTGTGACTTGTGACATAGGTTGAAATTAACATTAAACGGGAGTCATGTGTGGATCATGTCCAGGTTGTTTAACAAAATCTCTATGATATTTGTTTTTTTAATCTTCTGGCGTGGCCCTTCAGAAACAAACAGTCAAAGCTGTTTAAATGCCTGTTTTGTTCAAGCAACTTGTAATGTAAATAAATGTTAAGCAAAAACTAAGCACTCTCTACTTTTACTTGATCTTTTTTTTTTTTTTCTGTGGTGTGATGGGATTGAGGATTACACAATATTGCCCTCCTCTAATATATTTATCTATTAATGCACAAATTAATAAATATTGAAATAAGCTCTTCAGTTGATTTTATAAACTGCAAATTTGAGGTCTTGGGCTCTTCGCAGCCGAGAAAAAGTCATTCATGGCTGAGGTAAATATAATTTCTTCTTCTTTTGATTTTGTGATGAATGAAAGATTATATTCGTAGGAAAGCAAAAGAGGAAAAACAGGAAACAAGCCATACTGTACAAATTAAATGAACTTCCACCAGCAACAAAATTCACTAAAAAGATTGTTTTGACATTATTAAAGAGTAATGGTGACGAAAAATAAATTCCTCTTATCTCAAGCCCTTAACATTTACTTCTAACATTATTAAAGAGAAAATATTAATTTTCCCAATGAGAAAATATTAATTTTCCCAATGAGAAAATATTATTGTCTTATTAACTTTAAATATGAAGAAGTCAAATTATTCAACGCGTAGACATTAATTTTCCCAATGAGAAAATATTATTGTCTTATTAACTTTAAATATTTCATGCATATGCAAGTGCGTGGTTGATGTAAAATATGTGCTGGAAATTTGATACATGAAAGATATGGTCACAGAGACGTCGTTCTTCCAGCGACCTAGCTAGAAAAATATTTCCAAAATCCAAAATACCTGAGAAGCTATCATACATATAAGACATCAAAACAGTACAAAAGACTGAGTAAAAATTGACAAAAGATAATTAAAAGACTGATTGGATTGAAAATTAAAAAAGCATGGCGAAAATAAGAAGGTGGAAAAATACTTTTGAAATAACAAAAAAGCAATTAAGGGAAGAGAGGTTTGATTTATTCGTTGTGGAATTTATAAATCCTTTCTCATGCAATTAATTCAAGAGTCGGTCTTGACTTGGAAAATGAATGATGATACGTATACTTCATGAACACGCGTGTCTTGACTTTGAAAACGAACGGTTACAGGTATTCCCTTGTGAGCACGCAAAACTGTGACTATTTCAACATATGTTCGGCCAAGACCAGTCTAAAATAGGGCCGTGTCGGCTAAAAAAAGTTGCCAACACCAATTTAAAATAGGGGTTGTGCTGATGTCAGCCCAACAAAATTTCTTTTCTATTTATGGGACTGGGCCGAACCTGATCTCACCATTTTAGTCTGGGCTGAAACTGGTTTGACTTAGTAAACAGTGGACAGACTCCACTATTCTATAAGTGAATAGTAGAGAATGAATTATAATTCACTCTCCAATTGCAAAATAGTGGAGGGTGACTAAAGGAGAAGCAGAAAAAGAAGGAGGAGGAGAGGTTGACCTGGTGGTGGCTTCACGGTGGTGCTAACGATGGTGACGAGGAAAGCAGGCGATGGTAGGGAGAAAAAACGGTGGTTGCTATTGTGGTGACGAGGAAAGCAGGTTGACCTGGAAGATGAATGATGATACGTATACTTCATGAACATGCGTGTCTTGACTTTGAAAATGAATGGTTATAGGTATTCCCTTGTGAGCACGCAAAACTAGTTTGACTATTTCGTCCTTGCTGAGTCCAAGGAATTAAAATAACGAACAAGTAAAATGATTGGATCGGTAGTGTCGCACATGGAAGACATCACGACGAGTGTTTTTTCAATATCTAGAAATCGAGAAATGAATAGGATAAGAAATTTTTGTTTTTTAATAGTAGAAAGAGTGAATGAGAGTCGTTACTTAGTATTTTGATCATTAAAAATCTTAACTAGTTTTAGAGATCGGATACGAGGACTAATTGCGTAAAATAAAGGTATTAACACTCCAAATATGTCTTACCTAAAGTAAGCTGCATTGTTTGATTATATGATATAACTAGAGTATTGTCGTGTTTTCTAATGGTTGAATTATTTAAGATTTAAGAAAAGTCTTCATCGGTAAGGAGATCCTTATCTTATTGGGTAAAACCTAACCGTTCTAATATCGACAAAAAGATGAACTAACTCTTCTTTAATATTGAAAATACATCTTACGTATAAGTTTGTAATCTCAAATATTAAAAGAAAATAAAATAAAATAATTTTTTTGGTATTTTTGAAATATTGACATAATTCTCTTGGCTTTAATAAATTGGTTATTAAAGCTCAAAATGCATGTTAATACATATTTTTTCAATTTTTGTTTTGGTATGAAAATACGATGTGAAATTTTTTATATTTTTGAGAGACTTGGTCGTATGCGTGAAAATAAGATATTTTAATATCGAATTTATATCTTTATAGTATAAAAATGCAAGCCAATATTAATCAAAATTGGTATAAAAATACGAGAGAAAATCACAAATTATTTTAAAGGATTTTTGGAATTTTTTGTTTTTGTTTTCAATTAATATATAATATAATATTATAATATATTGGGATGGGCTCAGCCCAATTATATGGGCAGAGCCCATCCTGTCTAGGATGAGATTGGCCCAAAATAAATTAGGCCAAAGTCAGCCAAAAAGAGTTGGGCCCACACTAGCCTAAAATAAGGGTTGGGCCGATGTCGGCCCAACAAAACTTCTTTTCTATTTATGGGACTGGGCCAAACCCGACCCCACCATTTTGGTCTGGACCAAAACTGGTTCGGCCTAGTAAACAATGGAGAGACTCTCCAATGTTATGCAAGTGAATAGTAGAGAGTGAATTATAATTCACTCTCCACTGTTCACTGCAGAATAGTGGAGGGTGACCGAAGGAGAAGGAGAAGAAGAAAAAGGAGAAGAAGGAGGAGAGGTTGACCTGGCGATGGCTTCACGGTGGTGCTAATGATGGCGACGAGGAAAGTAGGCGATGGTGGGGAGAAAAAACGGTGGTTGCTGCTGCGGTTTTTTCTTCTCTATACAGGGGCATGAAATTCCTCTCTTTCCTTTTTTGTTCCTTTGTTGTTCTTTTTTTTTCTTCTCTTTCGTTTTCTTCTCTCGTTCTTGTCTCTCATGTTCTTTCTTTTTTTCTATGTTTTTTTGTTTTTGTTTCTCTCCTTTTTCCTTTCTTAGTTCTCCCCTGTTTCTTTTTGTTTCTCTTCTATTTTTTGCTCTCTTCCCTCCCTTTTTCATCTATTTATCTCTTTGTTTTTGTGTCTCGTCCCCTGGTATTTATAAGGGGGAAAGAGAGAAGAGAAAGTTATTACCCATGTCCAGTCATGGTGCAGGGGTAAGGTGGCTGGGGTAGTCTCTGTGCAGCTGTCCCAGAGCCGCCCACAGGGTTTGTCCCCTGTCTCTTTCATCATGGTGGTAGGCCATGAGGGGGTGAGGGTGGTGTCGTGGTTTTTGGGCAAAGGGAAAGGAGAGATAGACGCTGCAAAGGAATGGAAGAAAAACGTTCTTCCCTTGCCTTTGTTCGTTAGGGTAGAAGAAGATACACAGTGCCGTTCAAAACGACACCGTTTTAGGTTTCTTTATTTTATATATGAACAGTGAATGAAACGGCGTTGTTTTTTACAAAACATGTCATTTCATTTCAATATAAATAGCGCTAAAATATGTTAATTTCCAAATCAGTCTTTAAGTTTTTTAATTCAACCAAGTCCTCAATTGCAATTTTGATTTTAAGAATCAATTCAATTGCATCCCTGCCAAATTCAAGCGTCAGCCCTGATGTTGGATGCCTTTTTCTCTTTAGTCATTGATTTTGAATTTATGCATTTTGATCCTTAATTCATCAACAAACTTTTAATTTCTTCAATTTAGCCTCTAATTTGATCAAATTAACTCTTAAAAATTGTAATTCGACCCCCAGACTTTAATTTTTTCCAATTAAAGTCAAAATTGACTTAAAAATAAATTTTTCTTGCAATTAAACCCTTCACAAACTCAATTAATCTTTCAACAAAATCTAATTGAGTCCTTAAACATCTGATTTTGAACTTTTCTTCATCAAATTGAATTTTCTTTATCAATAGAGCCTTCATCAGTCAAAAATATATTGTCAAATTGTAATCTTTGTATTTTTGAACTTCCTCAACTAATCTTTAGCCATTTTCTGGGCACCCTTGTGTCTTCTTCTCACTGCTATTTATTTTTTGGTTTTATTCTTATATTTTTTTTTTTATAGGGAACCAAAATTGAATAATAACAAGTAGTTTGTAGTGCATATAGATAATTGTTAGAGTAAAGTGGAATGATGGTATCTGTCATTTTATGATTTATTTTCTATTTTGTTACCAAGAATGATTAATAGGTTGGGGTGCAGGGCAATGCCTCCACAATACGGTAAATGAGTATTATTAAAAAAAAAATTATAATATCTCTTGGGCGGTTAGACCCTTGAGTGGTTTAGGGTATACTATAAATACACATTATGTAATCCTATTCGATATATAGTGAAAATAAAATTTCATCGCTCATATGGATATAGACACATTGCTGAACCACATTAAATCTTGTGTTCTTTCTAGTTTCTCCTTTTACAATATTCATCAATAATTGCAGCAGGTTTTTCATAATAAAGGTCATGTTTAACGTATAAGAATGTGTGAAGGAACTACCAGTGAACTGCTACTAGTGAACTTTGCAGGAACAAAAGGTGTAATATTTGATATGGATCCTTTTTCAGCTTGCATACACCATAAATTAGAATTTGAAACTCACGAATTAAAGACATTATACTTATAAAATATGCGTTATAAAGCTATATTCAAAGTATCTATGTTTTTGGAATGGAAGAGTTCAATTTCTAACATTTAAATTAATGGCAAGTTTTTTTTATAAGTGGAGATGACTAAAGTAGGGCACTATATTCATTATCCTTAGCATAATTTGTTTGATTTCTTTATTTTTTTTCTTTGTTAAGAATTTTTAGATTTCAAGGAGTTCCGAATGAGTTCAATGGGTAGTCTAATGAAAATAGATATAACTTATCATCTGACCATTTGATAGAACTAAAATTTTTTCAAAATATTCTAAAGGTCTTGTTCCTTAAATGATTTGTAAGACAACTTCATTTGAGTTCATGAACATGCTAGATTCAGTCTAAAAGTTACTGCTTAAGATTGTCTTTATTTTTCTTATTGTTTTTGGATTATTCTCCCTATTTAGACTAGGATTTAAAATTTAATTAGGATTTTACTAATAAGCATATATTTTTTTTTATGTATTTAAACTTCCTTGTAGGCTATTTTTTAGAGAAGAATTTATGATATAATTTTTTAGCACACTTCTTCAAGTAAAAATTTATATATCCTATGGATATACATATCTTATATTTAATTTTTAATTTAATTACAGAGAAGAAGAGCTATCACTATCTTGCTAATAATTTTTAATCTAATTAAAAAGAACAAAAGTGATAAGATTTGAAATTCAAACCACGCACTAGCATTAAAGACTTAATTTGGATATGAAATTAGTTTTTATTTCCTTAAATGAGGAATGAAATTAGTCACCATGAATTTCTCTTGAAGGGAGATGAGTTGCGTCTTTAAATCCAACAAAGAGAACAAATTTGTCCCTAAGTCACTATAATAGGGATGAATTTTCTCATTATGCACGTCTAATCTCAGAGGACTAATTTAATACCTTATGTTATCTAGATATTTAACTAATATAGAATATAAGTTGAAGCTTTTAAATATAATTTATATTATTTTTTAATATATTTTTTTAAGTAAAAATTTTAAATTTTTTTATTTTTATTTTTAGTATACACAATTTGATTTGACCCAAAATGTAAAATCCATATATATTTTTAATTCCAATGATAAAATAGTTCAATCTATCTCGTGGATCTCTCTCGTAAGAGGGGATGTGTATCTTTGAAAGTTATGGGGAAAAAAACTTTTTTTTTGGTTTAATTTTCTCTCCTACTAGCTACTCTTATTTTTATGCAGAAGCATTTTGGGATGCCCAAAACCAAAATACACAACAAATTAATGTGCTGGCCTCTGGGTTTGTACTAAATGTTTAAAGATTCAATTCCTAATATATGTATGACGATATTAATAACCAACCATGCATTGAAGTATATATGTCGACTTCTCAAAAGAATAAAAGTATAAATTAATACACAATTATCTAGCTTTTCTTTTTCTTTTAGATAAGTGAAGAAACTTTATTAATAGCATAACATTGGCAAATCAAAGCAAGGCGAAGAATTAATGGGCACAAATGCCAAAAAGCATGGGAAAAGAAAACATGGCAATAGCTAGGAAGTAACCTAAACCAGCTAGCGAAGGAGGACACATAAATAATTACCATGGATAAATTAAATAGCCATGCCTTCCTTCTTGGCTAATACAAGGATAAACGATTACTCATTCATCATACGACTGGAGCTGCAGCTGGTTCACCGTATTTGCACTTACCATCTTTGGGGTCATATGTGCATGGAGTTGATGGCCTCGCTATCACAGTAAGGTTAGAGCATGATAGCAAAATAATGGTAACAATTAGGAGTATTAATGTCAAGTATCGAGTCTTTCCTTGAGACCCCATTCTTGACACGAAAGAAAGCTGAGACTCTGAGGGAATCAAATGTATGTCTTGGTATGTGTAGAGAGCGAGATAGTCTGCGAGACGGGGAGCGTTAGTTAGCTAGCTGATATAGGAGACACAATATGTGGAATTGGAAAAGGTTTACGTACAACATTTAATTTGACTTTAGAGTTTCTTATTATTTTCTTCAATAGAGTTATGACGACTTGTGGCATAGGTTTGAAATCAACATTCAAAGGGAGTAATTGTGGATCCTGTCTAGCTAGGTTGTTTAAGTAGTCAAATAAATCATATTTTTATGATATTTTTATTTTTAATCTTCTGACTTGGTCCTGGCCCTTCATTAACAAACAGTTCAGAAAACTGGAGGAGATGAAACATATAATAAGTATAGCATAATAATTCGTCGGTCGATTGTCATAATCCAAATGAGTGTTTTGCATGCATAATCCAAACCTGTTATATATCTTGGAAATTTTTCAGGCATTCATGACTCGATATGTCAAAATGTTATTAACTATATTTATAGTTTTGTGTAAAATATAATTTTTCAAATACCGGAGAGAAAGTACAATTGTGATCGAATCTTAGGATGTTAATTTGGTGTAATTCTCTGGAAAATAAATTATACAAAATGCACGAGCATCTCTAATTCTGGTTTGATGATTTTAATAATTACAATATTTTTTTAATTTTCTTGAGTTCTTTATTTCCTTGACTTCTTCTTCCTTTTACTAATTAAGAAAAATCAACAACATCTGGTCAACGAATGAATTTTAGAATGTGTTGATTGTATGCTTACAACAACAAAAATATCATGAGTGAACATTAAGACTATTATTTAAGCTATTTTGAACAATAAAGGTTCAAAGGAACACGAGTCAATTTTAGAATGGGCTAGGTTGATGTTGGCGGCTAGCTACGGTTTTAGGAATGAAGAAGATGACATGATTTTTTCATTATTATTATTATTATTATTATTATTACAGGTTCCCTCTCTTTTCATTTTTTGTAGCAACTACGTACGTACGGTCGAAAGTCACTGGTAATTACATTAATTACCAGTTACTGATTCTGATAGATATAACAGCATTTAGAGTAAAATGTCATTGCAAATACATATTGTATTATAATGACATTTCAAACATTTACATTCATAATTAATTATACATTTATTTAACTTTAAAGGTAGTTATATTAATTTTATAAGTAATTATGATAGGATTCTGTTGGTAGTGGATCTAAATAAAAGCATTTCTCTCAAGTGCTATTAATTAAATCTTAATAACATTTGAAACAAAAAGACTTAATTTATATCCGATATCAGTCAATATATACTATAATAAAACCCATCAAATCGAACTTTATTGTGAACAAAATTAAACCCGTTTCTTTTAGCAAAGTCTAATTCAAAAAGTTTGGTTCTTTTTCCCCTCATTTATACTCTCACAAGATAAAAAAAAAAAAAAAATTATCACTAAGATAGTGTGTGATTACTATTATATAACAGAAGAGATAAAAACAATGAGAACATTAACGTTTTTTATTGAAAAGTCAAACAATTATCATAATAATACCAAGTATTAGCTCGGTAAGAGAATTGTCCATGGGGATTTGATTTCATTGACTTCATTGGATCACAGTCTCCCTTGGCCACGTGTA
>Ga0325410_1000435_pt1 | contig 43142 bp, 52 predicted proteins | sample PopdelMetagenome_16_FD_206182 | JGI IMG/M metagenome (GOLD analysis project Ga0325410, IMG submission 206182) | Populus deltoides microbial communities from Bellville, Georgia, United States - Xylem-PdIQD-R3 | ecosystem: Host-associated > Plants > Phyllosphere > Stem > Wood/Secondary xylem...
TAAGTCCATCCAGATAAATATTTTAGTGCACAAATATTCAAAGACTTGAGCTTTTGATGAGAATTTTCATAACCTAATCCTAGCACGCTGTAACAATAATAAGTAAAAGAAAACTCAAAAGTCCTCTATAGCGAATCAGGGCAACAGTGTGTATTTAAACATTGATTTCATTACAAACCATGTAACATTTTCAGGATTTCTTATCTTTCCAGTTTCCCAACAGTTGGGGGGGGGGGTGATGGTCGCTTTTTGCAACTCCAAAATCCAGTGAAAATTCAGTAATAATAATAAAAAAAAGGAATTAAAAGCTAAACATATAGTTTAATGAGATCAATCCTTCGACATCTCAAAAAGAGAATAAAGCCTTCCCATTCATAAATCAAAGGGGGACAGAAAGAGAAAGGTCAAACAAAAAAAAAACCCACCTAAGCTCAAAGGTATGAGGATAATGTTAAGGAAGAAGAACAAAGCATTAAACAATAAAAATGAAAAAGAATAAAAGAACAAAGTAACCCTCTACTTTAATCCCATAATTAAAAGACCAAAACTTTAATTGCCATCATAAACAAAACTGTAAAAAAACAAAAAGGAAAACAAAAACTATAACAATTAAAGCAAAACACACAGAACCTTAAAAATAATTAAAACAAAACTGAAAACTCACTTATTATTAAGTAAATTCTTGACAGCAACGACAGACCCATCTTGCAAAACTCCTCTGTAGACAACACCATACCCTCCTTCACCGATCACATTTTCTTCAGAAAATCCATGTGTCGCAATCTCGAGCTCTTTCAAACTATACCATCGACCCCACCCTATATTTTCCTCCACCGACGAAATGTCGTCACTAATACAACTGCTACTCTCTCCACTCTTCTTTCCCATCTCCACATCACCCCCACCACCATTCTCCATCTTTACAAAACCCACATTCACGACATTGCCCTCGTCTCTCTCTTTGTTTTCCTTAAAATCCAAATCTTTAATCTCCACAATTTCTTTAGACACTAAAGGGATAGATCCCGAACTGTGTTTCACTCGCATCTTGTTGCGTTTTCTAGAGGCGCGGCGAAAGTGAACACAGAGAAATATTAAAAATGAAACTAAGAGGAGACATATTAAGAGAATTGCAATTAAAACATAGAGTTTAAGATTAAAAAATGGCGTTGTTGAGGTTAGTTTGTGAGGGAGATTGTAGTTGGTGGTGGTGGTGTTGGTTTTTGTTTCAGTGTCGAAATCCGACATTGATTTAAAATTTCTCGGGAACGTTAAAGAAAGAAAACGTTGGTGTTTGGTTGCTGAGAAAATTGAGGAAAATTTGAGAGTTTACTGCTTGGTGCTGTAAGAGAGAGGGGGGAGAGAGAGAGAGAGAGAGGGAGAGTGAGGATAGAAGACGACAGTGTGGTGTTTTAACGGATACAGACTAGAAAAGTGAAAGGCAAAGGAGAGAGACGTTAAGTGGTTAGCCGATAACGTTTGGGCTGGGTAAAGGGTTTTATCACGATAATGCCACTGATGACAGATTACGGGCAGGAGCTATTTTGAATCTATAAAATTATATTTTAAATAGTATAAATATAGTTTTTTTTCGCTATATATACTTTAATGAAAAATAGCTATACAAATAGCAAATTGTATAAAAGTTAAAGAAATTAGTATTTTACTAGTTACATGACCTACGCGATGCCGTGAGTCAATTTATTTGCATAAAAAATATCAAAAAAAAACTAAGATCTAAAAGTATTAGGTTTTTTTTACAAAATTATACCCAAAAGTCTTGAATTTAGCTACAACGCCTGATGTAAGAGTAATATTTATAATATTAATAATAACATTAAACTTACATTACCCAAGTTTAAGTGGATCTGACTGCAATACCAGACTCAATAGTTTTGAATGTGGGTCTGGCTACAAGATCGTGTCATGAAAGTGTGATAATTAAATAGATTAATTAAAAAAAAACCAATAGAAAGAAAAAAAACTAAAAAAGAAAAAGAAAAACAATATGAATTAACTGGGTTAACCCGTCAAACCTTGGATTCGTATCGTGAACGTTTGATAACTAAATAGAAAAAAATATTTGACGGGTTAACATGGAATTAACTGGGCTAACCTGTCAAATCAGGTTAACCTATCAAACCTGAGATCCGTGTCATGAAAGTTTGATAACTAAATAAAAAAAATTGAACATTAACAAACTAAATTAAACAAAAAAAATTAATTAAAAAGGAAAAAAACAAACAAAAAGGCATTGGTCTTTTCACTGAGGACTGCACTGCACAGTCCACAGTCAAAGGCATAAAAATAGCAAAAAAAAGAAAAATTAAAGGCATCAGTCGATAACTAAATAGAAATTTTTTTTAATATTGATGAACTAAATTAAAAAAAATAAATAAAAAGAAAAAATAAAAGAAAAAAAACTTATAAGAAGAAAAAAACTAATGAAGAAAAAGAAAAAAATCTAAATTAACTGGGTTAACCCGTCAAATCTGAGATCCATGTCATGAAAGTTTGATAACCAAATAGAAAAACATTTAATATCAACAAACTAAATAATAAAAAATTAATTAAAAAGAAAAAAAGATATCGGCCTTTTCATCGTGGACTGTACTGTGTAGTCCACCGTGAAAGGTATAAAAAAAAACTAAAGGCATACAATATTAAAAGATGAAATCGGAAAAATAAAACTAATAAGGAAAAAGAAAAAAAATCTGAATCAACTGGGTTAATCCGCCAAATCAGGTCAACCCGTCAAACTTGAGATTCATATCATGAAAGTGTGATAACTAAATAGAAAAAAGATTTAATATTAATGAAATAAATTAAAAAAAGGTTAATTAAAAAGGAAAAAAAACCAACATGAAGAAAAAAACCAATGAAGAAAAATAAAAAAAAATCTGAATTAACTGGGTTAACCCTTCAAACCAGGTGAACCCGTCAAACCTGAGATTCGCGTCATGAAAGTTTGATAACTAAATAGAAAAAAAAAATTGACGGGTTAACCCAAAATTAATTAGGTTAACCCGTCAAGTCCGAGATACATATCATGAAAGTCTGATAATTAAATAGAAAGAAATTTAACATTAACAAACTAAACTAAACAAATTAATTAAAAAGAAAAAAGAAAAAAGAAAAAAGGAACTTGTTTGAAAAGGACAAGATTTAATTTTGTATTAAAGTTGCATTCATACTTTGATATGAAATTAGGAGGAGAGATTACAAGAAGTGGATTAATGGCTGGCGTGATTGCAACTTGTTTGTTCTCTGGTTATGTCTTTCAGCTAACTGCTGGTCTTTTTTTTCTCTTCCCTTGTAGAACAAGATTGGATGCATATAATAATTCATGCTTTTATATTTCATCAATGCCAAACTTCGTCGCATCATGGGATGGTGATGTAAAAGTTTTTTTTTTTAAAATAGATATTTTTATTAGTTAATTTTATTTTTATTGTTTTTATTATTATGATGATTTTTTTATTTGAATAAAATATTTTTTTTACTTTATTTTTTTATTCAGTATTATTAGAATTTTTTTATTTATAAAAGATTATAATAGCTTTTTGATAAAGTAAAAAATATCAAGGAATAAAATTAAATATTTTAAAAGTCTTTTCCTATTTATATTTATGATGTTATTAACTTTTGAGGGTTTTGAATTATAAGAAAGTTATTTGCGACTCTATATTATAAAATAAGTTTTTTTCCAGTAATTTAAAAATAATACTAGTCTGCGATTAAAAATTAAATAAAGGCATATTCTATATAAATAATATTTATTTTTTTAGTGAAATTATCTATATAAGTGTAAAGTGGAGCTGGTTCTATAAAATACTAGCAAAATCTACAGAGAACTCATGATTAACCAAGCATGGGCATGGTTTATTATGGCAAAACCAAGTCAAACAATAATAAAATTAAATATTGTAAAAGTCTTTTTATATTTACGTGTTCTTGATCTTGAAAGATTATGAACAGTAACAATCCTTGTATTCTATATTCTGGTATGCGTCATAGCAAAGCATGTATTATGACTGTAGAATATGAAAAGATTATGTCAACTACCTTGGGATTATGCCCCCTCCTTTGGCATGCATGATATGAGATATTCAATTCATCCTAGACACTCGTGACACCTTATAATTATCAACTTTCTTTGAGATGCAATTATAGATATATCCAGTGGTTTGTGCATCCACGGTGTCTGTTCTTGATAGAATAAACTGGAAAAATTTTATTTTCATATTTATAAACTAAATATTACCATATTCAACTCGGTGTTATCACCAAGATCTCCAGCCTTTGGTCAAAGGTTGTATGTTAATTGATTAATTAGCAATAAATTAGCACTCTGGCTAACTTGCAGTCTAGAAGGAGGAATTATTAGAGCGAGCATCGTGCATGGAAGTCAAAGAAAAATGAAGCTTGAATTCGAAAGTTGAAGTCAACGAACCATTCGAATCACTGCAGAACATGCTTGTTAGTGGGTGCTTGCAGTGCAAAAAATGAGCACAGAACCCTTTAGAACCCAAGTCTCCATCTTGAGAAAATCATTAGGACTGGAAAACTTATGAATCTCTTTGTTTCGAAGTTCCTTAATTTGGAACAAAGATTCAGAATGGTACCGTCGAACTTAGTTGAGACAACCTGGGGATGCCATCCGAGGTTGGTTACAAGTTTCAACAAACTTTCTGTTGACCATGGCCAATGAGGCCTTTACGTAGAGCACAAATTAAATCAAGAAATTCTCATGAATTTCAACCGAATCCTACATCATTTGTCTTAACCAGGTCGAACGTGAGTGTCAATGTAACATATCACCTAATACATTCTCGGATCGATGCCCCCTCGAAGGCTCATAGGATTGCTTAAATAAGATTTAATACGAAGCTATCAATATTTCAACACAACTTTCCCATTAGCATACATGTTTTATTTGGGTAGGTAAATAGAGCTTGAACTAGAAAAATTGTTAAGTGGGATTTATCCAGAAGTATTGGATCGCCAGAAACTTTTATTGCTTTCTACGGAGAAAGCTTACAATACCACGTGAATGCACCGAAAATGGCAGACGTTTCTTGCCAGAAACACAAGTTATTTCCACCTGCCAGTCTTGGATTTTAGCTATTCATAGCCCCAAATATCTTACAGACTGCTGCTTCAGCCCTATTTTAAGCAGGCAGGTCGCACAGGTCGCTTAAGCAATAGAGCGAAAATCGATTCTCTCTTCTCCCAACACTACTTCATTTATTCCTTCTATATTCGGCTCATGTAGCCATCAAGTTAGTTTCATCTCTCGATCGTATCGCTGTAATCTAAAGAAAAATTACGCAAAAACGATTTCCATTGAATAAATGTGGGGTGAGGAAGGATATTCGGACCATAAGAGAAAATAAAAACGCATGCATCATCGCTCCTACTTGGTTTAGCATTTTAGACACAAATCATTAATATGTTCGAATATCCAATTATTTGTGTTGTATCTAACATAATTTTCCCGCCATGGACATTCTTTATTTCTTTGAATCATTGTCACTCCTATGATATGGTTTTTTTGCACCTCAGATCAGCTAACGTCATTTTTAGTAATTCGTGAAGGTCCAATAGGAGCAGCTACAGTTTATTCAAAAACTTGCTGGCAAAGATTGGCTGGCTTGTAAATTTGGAGGCCAATGGAGGCGATTTTTGTATATTACGTTTTCCAGAGGGGTATCTCTTGCCAACAGAATCAGTGGACAAGGAACAGTGGGGGCCAGGGTCCCCCTGGGTAAACATTAATGTTCATAGGAGAAAAATCGTGAGTTTTACATGCCACCGGAGTTATACGAGCTGTACTGTATTGATTCAAGGAAGGAGCGCCACAGTAATACCAATGGCCCTTTATGGGGCCAAGATCCCTTGGCTGAATTCAAATTTTTAAACTGGTCGATGGCATCTGTGGTGTCTGTCGGTCATGGCATGACTAGAAGTTAACACATTCAGCAACAACTAGAAACATTCGGTCGAGAAATGATAAACACAGTGAACACAGTCACGATTGTGGGAAAAGTATAAGCCATGGGAGTTTGGTAATATCAAAGATCTGCTATTTGAGTGTATTCGTTGAGAAATTCGTTATTTATATATTCATGTTTTATAGCACAGCTCCATTCGGTCATGGCTTGAAAAACTATACAATGGGTGTCGAAATATCTATTCCAGAAATAGTGAAAAATGCAATATCTTGTTTAAAAAATTATCCATAACTTGTGAGCGAGTTTTCGTGTGTTGATTCAAAATCTTTGCAAGATCTGTGTTGAAAATGCGTAAACAATTCGAAAATAATTCAATTGCTCTCCGAATAATCCGACGGAGCATGGTAGAATTTGCTAGGAGATGAAATGTCAAACGCTTGCCGACGATGCAATTATTCAATTTATAATCATTATTTTTGGGTGGGTATTTAATCTCAGTTATTTGTACAAGAAGCAAGCGCAACTCAAACAGTAAGGTGTCTAAAAGCACGCGTATATAAAATTATTTTTTAAAGTTTTTTTTTTATCGAAATATATTAAAATAAATTTTTTTTATTTTTTAAAAATTATTTTTAAAATCAACATATTAAAAATATAAAAAATATATAAAAAAATAATTTTTAAATTTTTTTAAAAACCGGCTACAACCGCGTTAACGCTCAAGACTTGCTAGATAGCGAAGGTTCACAGCGATAGTTGAAATTCCAGGCTAGACAATGACTGCTTCCCTCCTGCAACAGAGTTTCGAGCCATCAACCAGATTGTTTAATCTGACAACGGGACCCGAGGCCGTTGAATATGGGACCATGCTCATTACCCATAGCAGATGCAGCTATGCAGTGCTTCTGCACGGAAGACAATGGAAGGCCCGTCAACTTTGTCCCCTGGTAGTTGCTTTCCTGTGTACAAGTTGGATATCCAGGCACACGTTGTCATGGGCCTTGTCTATTTTTTCGACATTGTTTTCAAGTGGACCCAAAAAAAGGGTTTAGCACCATCCACCCTTGATCTGTTTCAACAAAATGTGGCCAGTAAATGATGATTTTAGAATCCTTATGCCCTGCCCTCGAGCCATGGTATTGCTTTTTTTGGTTTCTGCACAATTAGTAGGTGCCATGGCATGTAAAGAAGATACCTGCCATCGTTTTTTTTTGGGCTCTGTCACATTGAGTTTGGTATGCCATGATCACATTCTTTGTTTCAACTACCTGAATGCGTTGAGTTTTTCTTACACAGCTCAACTAATCTCTTACTCTACCGAATTGATTTTGTTCGGCAAATGTTGCATTGTCGGCCAAGATTTCGACTTGCCAACAGAGTTCTTGAGGACCCAAGCATTTACTGCTGGGTTGGACAAACATCGAGCCCATAGAATAGACATAGGACCATTTCAAATTTGGGCCCTTTTAAACCGAAAGCAGAGATTTAGAATGAAAAACAAGGGCTCTAAAGAAGGGAAGCAGCCAGAAGTGCCGTGAATCTGATAAAGATATCAGCAAGAGACGTTGAGAAGATAGTGATCTCGCAGTCAGGCAACTTGCTCTGACCTTTATGTTCTCCATTTAACACCACGTAAATCAACAGTCTTCAACTTTCAAAACTCTGAGATTGAAACTCACGCATCATAAATTCTCTTCAACCGATCAACCAACACATTGACTTCATCCTCAAAAAAAGTTTCAATCGAGACACATCATCATTAGTTCAGTTCCATTGAACCCCACTAGACATTGCATTGAGGGTCTAAACTCTCTGGTTTTTTTTAAGCAGTGTATATGCTGCACGTATCATGTGTAGATACACACACATGTATTATTAATCATGGATTTGAAATCTGTTCCCGCAGTTATGGATCTAATCTGCAATTATATTAGTTAATCGAGCACTGTAAATAAACTTGTTTATGTGTATTACACATGGCCTCCCATTTACTTGCCTCATCATTTAGAGTTTAGATAGTGGTGGAAATTCCGACTGGTGGTATTCTGATATTTGTCTATTGAAAGCTAAGTATACTGAGACATAATATTTAACGTGGTTCAGCAAAATCACCTACATCCATGGGAGAAGTCAATATTATTAGAGACAGATAGAGAAAGGATTACAACACACATAGAGGAGGAGGATCATTTCACTCAAACTCTACTCCCAGCTCTCTCACACTGCTGCACATGGCAGCCCCTCACTTTCTCTCTTGGTCTCTCACATTCTGCACTCTCTCACTCAATTTTGCTCTCTTTCTCGGTGCCTATTTATAGGCAAGAATGGTGCCACCAGCTCCAGCTCTTCTTCAACAAAGGTGGCTGTCAATTCCAGCTCTTCTTCAACAATGGTGGCTGCCAACCTTTGACATCTTGAATAGGTGCACATGGTTGGTGTAACTCCAGCTGTAGCTGTTGCAATTGTCAATGGTTATTGCACATTATGGCAACCAACCCAACAATCACCCCCTTTGCCATTCATGTGGGGCAACTGTCCTCTTGCTTCTTCAACACAAGCTTGTATCTTGCAGCTATTCCAAGCTTACCATTCTGAGAGCGTCTCCGGCCAAGTTTACAAGTATTTGCCACACCTTTCAATCACCAGAGTCACCAAAACACACCTTTTCTCACATAAAGGATCACTACAACCAGATGGTCTGCCACATCATATCTGAAGAGTGTTATCGCTTGTCTCTGGGACACAATATTTCCCTTCGAGCGTATCAACCATGCTCGGTCCGAAATGATTCATCAAGCCTCATACCAAGGCTTACAACACCCCCTCAAACAGAAATTTTCATTTCCAAGTACGACAGTCATTATCTGAGTATCTCAATATGATCACGAGCTCACCACTCTTCCAAGAGTCTACTCATCCAGGAGTTGTGCCTGCCTTCTGTTCCACCCTAGGAACCACGCCTTACTTCTCCTGAGTCTCTCGCTCTTAGTCTTAAGAGTCTAGGTAGCTCTTCACCTTTACCTATGGGGGCAGCCCATTAAAGGTTGATCCATATATGTCTTGATACTGAGTATTACAATGCCTTCACTGAGCTTACCACCTTGACAAGAGTTACCTTATTCCCGGAACTTGCGCATGCCCTATACTCCTTCATAGTAGTTGCGTCTTAATGCTCCACAAGTCACCCACTTATTGTCCAAGACAAATGTCTTCTAGCTCATTGATCTTTAGTATGGGGGCAATATCCATGAAAGTCAATCCTGCATTTGTCTCCATACTCATCATAGCCACTTCATTGGCTATCCATACACCTGTCCACTTATATCTAGCCATCACATTGGCTCTGGGGTGTTCTGAACTGGGGCTCCTATCACGGCCCTCACACCTTCTCTAAAGTGTCTTCGCCCGTTGTCATAGGACGGTCTGATCCGGGGCTCCTATCATGGCCCTCACACCTCTCTAAGGTGTCTTCGCCAGTTGTTATGGGGCTCCTATCATGGCCCTCACACACCTTCCATCTAAGGTGTCTTCGCCTTTCATAGGTGGTCGCATCCTCCTTCAATTGAGATGCTTCAAAGTGGCTTCAAAAGTCTCTACCACCATGTGGACTATGGGAGAGATAACTGCCACTAATTATATAGAAAGAGAAAGTTGCGGTATACTCCTCGCAATCCTCCACCTCGATTTCTATGTTTGGAGTTTCTACGCCTTTCATCATTGCGCTTAACAGCTCCACCTACACTAACTCTCTTTGGTGTCTTCGCCTTTCATTATAGGCGGTTGCACTCCCTCAATTAGGTGCCTCTACAACAACTCATCTTTCCATCCTTGCATGCATTGGAAAGGTCTTCGCCTGTTGTCTTCATCAAGAACACAAGAGACTTCCTGTTGTACATCTTATACACAGTCTCTGCTCTGAGCTTCATCTGGGAACTCTTTTCTCTTTGCACCTATTGTCTCATTATAGTACCTCGTTGGATCCTATGGGTACTCTTGCACAATCTCCGCGTGCCCTTGTGCAATTTTTGTTCTCCAGATTTCTCCCTATTCCTTGCTTATGTTTGATAGCAGCTCATCCTGTCACAACACCTGTCAAAGTCAAAACAGGGTGCTAATCTTTATCCCCTTGCTGTATTTCTCTTCCATTATCAGGGTCTTCATTAATTCTCCCCTCGAGAAATCACAGTCACCGAATCTAACTTCTTTGGAGAAATCACCACTCTATCAGATCCTTGAACATACAGAACCCAACTGTTCCCTTGTGCCGTCATCCTGCTAGTCCTCAACCGTTTCATTACAAACTGTTATATATACGAAAATAGTACCGTATGGATAATCCTTCCACTAAGCAAGTTCCCAGGAAAGATTGGAGGGGTCACAATGGTCCCGCTTAAAACCCAATCTCCTAGACAGAACTTTTTAAGCCATATCTATCCATCGTACTGTCTTTCCGTATATACAACTATTTGCTAGCTTTGTTGCGGCTTTCCTTTACAAGTGATCTGAAATATACTGGTTTAATACATGATTTCTCAACATCTAGCGAGGCTACCCGTTCTTATATTCGTCAAGATTGGTCTTCATCAGTTTCCACTCTACACCTCTAATTGTCCACATGATCGGGTGTCCAGAGTGTCCTAATTTTGCCTTCCCTCAAGGCAACTAAAAAAAATTCCACCACTTAGCAGTTCAGCACACATAATTGGGCAAATGTGTGTGACATCTTCTTCTTCATCTCCATCGACCACCATGATGACCTTCAGATGCCTCCTGATCGGGCAATCTCTCTTTAATAATTCACCACCACCACTTTCGGTCTCAAATCTCAATGATCGAATCGTACCATTGCATCCAGAATGATCAACTTAGCTGGAAACAAGTCTGAAATCGTTCAAATCGCATTTCAGACGGCTAAGATTTGATCAAAATAATTTTGGCCTGATGAGCGGCCCAGATTCAATCTCAGATCCGGTTGCACGTAGACCTACACAGAATCTTATCCCCCGGCTCGGCTCTAACTCAGCCCGGCTCAACTCGGCTCGGCTCAGCTCCACTCGGCTCGGCGCAACTCAGCTCGGCTCGTGTCTGATGACGTGGCAGGTGGGTCCCACTGTGCTAGCGTGTCAGCTGACTAGGAGGTGACATGGCATGCCAACTGGGCATGCTTACGTCATACTTATCCAGGTCTGGCACATGGGTCGGGTCAACTGGTATTCGGGTCGGGTCAGTCCATCCGGGCGAAGATGACTCATGTGATCGGTGGTGCGCGTCTGTGCGCGTGGCCAGCCACCCCGCCGAAGCGTGATGGCGCGTGCGGCCGTTTTCGACTTCTGATTTTGTTGCGGTTTTCAACAGTGGCTTCGTTTCTTCCTCTTTTACACAGTGGTATGGTCAAAACACAATTTTGACAACTTTTATTTTTGAGCAAAAATCAAACACCACTTTAAACCAAATGCTCTGATACCAATTGTTAGAAATTCCGACCGGTGATGTTATGATATTTGCCCATTTGAGGTTAAGCACACTGAGACACAATATTTAATGTGGTTCAGCAAAATCACCTACATCCACGGGAGAAGTCAATATTATTAGAGACAGATAGAGAAAGGATTACAACACACACGGAGGAGGAGGATCACTTCACTCAAACTCTACTCCTAGCTCTCTCACACTGTTGCACATGGCAGTAGGGTTGCTGCCCTTGACAGCCCCTCACTTTCTCTCTTGGTCTCTCACATTCTGCACTCTCTCACTCAATTTTGCTCTCTTTCTCGGTGCCTATTTATAGGCAAGAATGGTGCCACCAGCTCCAGCTCTTCTTCAACAAAGGTGGCTGCCAATTCCAGCTCTTCTTCAACAATGGTGGCTGCCAACCTTTGACATCTTGAATGGGTGCACATGGTTGGTGTAACTCCAGCTGCTGCAATTGTCAATGGTTGTTGCACATTAATGGCAACCAACCCAACAGATAGATCCAATCAAATCCTTAACCCTGACTGCACCAAGGACAAGAAACAATTTCACCAGCTAAGATTAAAAGGGCAATGCTTGGATGAGATTGCCCTTTATTCTTTACCACACTCTCGCCTTTTTGTCCTGGCTCCTGTGTGTGTGTGATGGAGTCATGAAAAACCTGGGCTTGAAGACATCGTGTGACTTGGTCTAGTTTGTTATTCTTGATTTGTTGAGCTAGTTATATAAGATTTGGTCTAATTTGTTGCGTTGTTATTAAATAAGCTTAGAGGTGGCATGATGGGTCTTTTTCTTATTTTCCAGCATTCATGATCTTTCTGTTATTTCCTATCAAGTGGAAGGCTATATATATGGCCAAAATGAGTTCAGTAAGATATGGAGAATTAAATCACCGAAACAACTTCCTTTCTCCATCTATGAATTCTTCTTCTTCTTCTTATTACTATTATCTTAAATTCTCATGTAACAGTGGCATCAGTGCCTAGTTCCAATCATGGACACTCATGGCAAAACAAATATGGAGTTCAACAATGAAGTCAATAAAATCTTGGCTCGACATAAATCAAGCTTTGATAAGGTGAACGTTGCCTTACAAGCAGTGTTGACAGAGCTTCAAGCTCTCCGAACCACACACAACCCAAACGCTAGCCCCTCTAAAATCAACCTTTTTGCTCATGAAGAATCTTTGCCCCAAAATGCAACTCAATTGAATCCTGTTAATAACCATTCCCATCAACACCTTAAGTTATCCTTCTTAAAAATTCAATGGAGATGATTTAACTGGGTAGATCTACAAGGCAGAATAATACTTTGAGTTCACCAAGGGATGAATCCAAAATCTCATGGACCACTCACATGGGATGAATTCACCAAGCCTACACAACTCAATCGACTATGACAACCTATCAAAATCTCTGACTCGTCTTATACAAAACACTATCGTGTCAGCTTACCAAGAAGCTTTTGAAAGGCTCTCCCACCAAGTTAATGGCTTGCTTGAAAGTTTTTTAATTGGTTGTTTTATTGCAGAGTCCCTGGATGTCAAAATCAAACAAGCCAAAAAAAATTTATTAATAAAAGGTGCCCTATTATGACTCCTCGTAGCTGAAAAAGAGTACAGGAATTTTTTGGGTACCATCAATGTGTGTTAGCAATTATGGGTGATAATTTTTTGCAGCACAGGAACTTTCATGTTGAGCAACTCCATTACATCTAGAAAATAAGAAATTCTAACAGCTCGGAATGTGGAAAAAGCATTGTGTTATGATTAAAACGATAAATAGAAACCGTTGGAATAACTATCATTTTGACTATCTTTAAATTTAATGATTTTTTGCAATTGATAGTCGATGTCTTCACTATTACTTGACGTAAAATTTCAAACAAAGTCTATAAATAACTTTTCGCAGATTTAAAAAAAAATTATAAATCAATAACACAATATTGACATTGATTAGATTAACAAAAGAAATATTATTTCAATAAAAAAATCAATTTTAAATTTAGTTTTAGCATACATACGTTTGTGTAGAAACAAGAAATATTGGTGTATTCTTAGAAGACAAAAATTTCAATCGCTAAGGGGATGTTTGTTTTGAGTAAAGTATTTGTTTATTTTGAGTAAAGTATTTTACGTATGCAAAAATATTTTATTATTTTGAGTAAAATATTTGCACATATAAAAATATTTTGTGATATTTAATAAATAATAATGTAAAAAAATAAAATAATATTAATGATAATATGTTATAATGATAAAATAAAATTGATGGTACATATAAGATGAGCGTGGGGTGGTGACATAATGATATAGTTGATGGCAATAACAATTATGACGATGATGATGATGGAGGTTTTTAAATTATTATTATTATTATTATTATTATTATTATTATTATTATTATTATTATTATTATTATTATTATTATCTTGTGAAATATTTTAAGAGTTGAAATTCTTTTTATGAATGAACTAAATCTAAAAATTAATTATAAAATATTAAAAAAACATAGAAAAATATTTTTTTTAAAATATTTTATATAAAACAAATTCCTTACAAGTGAGTTATCTAAAACAAAAGAGAGATAAACCAAGGCATGTGCCTAAAATAACTTCTCTACCAAATAAATTACACTAATGTGATTTTTTTCTCTGTGAATTCGTTGGCAGGGTTGATGGTTTTTTTTGTGAACCTTAAGGATTAAGAATGAATCACCGAGTTGCAAGATAATCCACCTGGTTTAGCCTAAAATAACTTGCATGTCCGTAATGTCAGCAAGACTAGTAAACACATATCTCATTTTCATATATGAAAAAAAAAGAGAAAGAAATAGTGTGCCATTAGTCATATATCAGATCGAGCCGTGAATTATATTAAATGTTTTTCAACTCGAAAGAATAAATAAATAAATTATGAGACTGTTGTGTTTTAAAAAAAAATAAAAGAAACTTTATAATACATTGCTTAATTTGATAATATAATAAAAAAATTAGACAGTAGCATCAGTAATAACAATAACAACAACAACAACAAAAAATAAATTAAAAAAGTATTGTCCGGGTCAAAATTGGGTTAACACATGAAACTTGTGGCCTGACATATGAGATAGTGATAATATTATAGAATGATAATATCAACAAAAATCATTTGTAAAAAAGGATCTAAAAAAATCTAAGTCAATCTGGCTCAATTTTTCAAACCGGTGACTTGAAAGTTTAACAAAACCCGGTCAATAAAATGTTGAGGGTTAAAATAAAAAATGAAAGTTCCGATAAAAGAGGATTAAAAACAAAACAAATAGCAATAAAAAAAATAAAGATCAAATATGACATAAAATAAGATGAACTAAAATATTGAGGGATGCAATTGAAGACAAAATTCAATTAAAGAAATAATATAAAATATTTAGGGAAGCAATTTAAAAAAATAAATTAAGAGAATGATATAAAAATATTGAGGGATGCAATTTAAAAATTTATAAGACAAAATTCAATTAAAGAAATAATATAAAATATTTAGGGAAGCAATTTAAAAAAATAAATTAAGAGAATGATATAAAAATATTGAGGGATGCAATTTAAAAATTTATCCAATTAATAAAATGATATAAAATATTGAGAAATGCAACTGAAAAGATAATGTAATTAAGAAAATAATTAAAAAAACCAAAATCAAAAGAAAAAGGACCAAATCTAAAAGGTGAAAAAATTAAAGGAGAAATAAATTGAAAAAATTTCAAATTCTATGGATACTCTAAAATAAAACAAATAGTATTAAAAAACATGAATAAAACTTGAAAGAAAAATAAATTGAATGACTACTTTGAAGATATGCAAGGTTGGCTCTGAAATCGAGAAGGAGAGAGGTAAGAAGAAATGAAAAAAATAACCACCAGTACAAAACCCGATATATTTTAGTCACACGTGCTACCCAGGAATAGAGGTCAAGCCATGAAGATTGAAATGCTATCATGAAAGCTTGAGTTTGGCCTCTGTAAGGCATCAAAAGCGTTGTTCAAAAATAACAAGAGAATCCACACGTGCTTGTGTTAGCCCCATACTCAACCTTTTTTTTCATATTAAATAATTTCTTATCTATGCAAAAATAAAAAACTACCACTAATCTAGCTCGATAACAACAAAAAAATCTAAAATAAAAGAATAAAAATACCTCTTAACCCAAGGCAAAGACAATTCCGATTTGAGAGGAGAAAGTGAACAATAATGTAATAGGGTGATCTCCTCCTACCGGATGAAAGGAATAAATATGAAATGAAATGGTTTGTCATTTTTTTTGTCATGGATTTGCATTTGTATTCTCTATTGGATGCTGTAGAATTCAGCATAAGCGTCTCTGAGGACCAATCAATCATCCCTGCTACCCCCAATTTTAGTCCTCATCCAATGAATTAATCATCAAATGACTTAATCTATAGTTTTAGGTGAAGAAAACTTAAGGATGACAAACACTACTGTGATCATTCCCGCACACAAGTATAAGTTTCATGCTGTAGCCACAACAGCAGAACCACAACATATGAAGCATTCGAGATAGGGCTCATGTCGTCTCACAAGGGTAACCTTATCCAGGCATCACGCACGCACCAGAGCTAAGAGGAGGAGAAACAAACTACTGAGATGTGCAACGAAAAGTTTTAAAGACAGTACAGAAGTTATAAACGCCAAAGCGCAACCGGGTGCCCTAGAAGAAGCCCAGTCGGAGGATTTATTGGGCCAAACGGGAATGACACAACACTTGCAAACGGGAAAAAACAGGTAATTTGAGCTACATCGGAGACTTCCCATCTACACAGGCGTCAAAAAATTGTTTCCCGAATCCAATGACACAAGGAATGCCAAATAATTTGGGGAAAAAAGGTCCTATCAATGCCTTATGATGCTTGAAGGACTTCAAACGATTAAATCAACGAATGACATTACCAGACCCTTTAACTCAATGAGTCATCCATTCTCTTTGCGGCTGGGGAAGGGGAAAAAACAGCACCAAAAGTGAAATGACAACATTTTGGCTAAATCAGCAACTAGATTGAACGAGTATAGGAAGAGTGCCTGGTGTGTCTGTAACACACCGCTAACAAATATTTAATAAAATTTTTTAAAGCTGAGTTAAATTAAATTAAATAAAATTTTAATTTATTAATTCAAACTAATTAAAACTTTAGAGATTTAGTTTCAAACTAAAAAAATATTTAGCCTCTTTATTTTCTTCTAAAAATATTATTTTTTCTTAATTATCTGACTTAATTTTTTATTAAAATAAAAAATTATAATTATTTATTGACATATATAATTCTTAATTAATTTTATTATATATATATATATATAAATTTTTTAATTTGCATTTATAGTTTTCCTTGGTGATAGAAAAAAAAGAGAGTTAAGAATGCCCCCACTTTTGGATAAATAAATTGAGATATATTTTTAAATATTTTTTTAAATAAAATAAAAGTACTTCGTTCTAACACAAACAATTTTGTCTCTGACAATATATCAAGAAACCTGTTTTTCATAAAAGAAACCTTTAAAACCTCCATAATGCAATTCCTTGAAAGCGAGCATCCTCTCGAATTCAAGATCAGAGCCCTCAAGGCCATGAGTTGTTACCCATTGAAGGCCAACCTTCCAAGCCTCATAACATTTCAAGAAATGAATAATGTAGTTCACCAAGAAATAATTACCTTGCAGAACTTGGAAACCCCAATGACCATACAAGAAGTTATTCCGTGTTTCAATGGTGATCAGAAGAAGATAGACTTCAATATATCCAGCGGAGTTACAGCTAATATGGAAGAACTTGAAGAGCCAATAACAAAGACTTTCAAGAAACCTTGGGTTTCTTGAAAACTATACTGGCCAAATATCATCATGAAGTGAAACATATGATTGTCTTGGTTATTTTTATCGCCACCCTGGATTACAGTTTTAAGCATGAGGAACCATATTTTCAGTTGTTTACATTGGCTGACAAATTGAATCTTGGGCTAGTCTTGAAATTCAAACAAGAAGAAGGCTAATTTGTTGTGGCTAGATATGTGCTCAATCACCCAGCTGCATTTTAAAAGATAGTCCTCAATGCTAATAAATCAATAAAGTTAGAAAAGACTCTTAAAATGCTGGCTTTTGTTGAATGTGGTGAAGGGGATCTAGAGATGATCACTTTGATTAGTGACTACCTTGAAGATTTTTTCAAACTCGTCAAAGACAAGCTGTTATTCTCATTGTATATTGGAATATGCAAAGTTACTGGTTTACTTCCCCCTTGGTGTTTGACAAAGCTGCCACATCATCTGCAAGAACAAATATTTGATTTATTGAACCTGTTAGAAATATTTTAAGATTGAAATAAATAAGGAGCTGGCTTAGGGGCTTGAAAACACTGTCTTTAAGGTGTTTGTTTATCTCACACAGATACAACACCTCCAGGATACAACTAAGCCCTCTAAACCTCTTAAACAATGAGAAGATAAGATAAAGAAAAGAAAATACATTTATTATTGTCTATTTGTTTTCTGTGTAGCAACAATTTTTAATAGAATTGAAATATCACAATGAAACATTGTGTCTTTAATATTATGACTGTTGATATGACTGCTAATGAAATAGTTATACTTTAAATTAAACTGAATAGTTGATATTCAGTTTTATCTCAACAGATATAAATATCAAAATTAATTATAAAATCTAATTCAAGGATGAATTAATCTCACTAACATATTAAGTTCTAAGTTTCAAGTGTCCAATTGTCATCTTTTGATATTATAAATATCCATATAATAGCATCAGGAAGCCCACTAGGAGAGTCGTTTCATCATGGCTTAATTTATTATACAATATAAACCCACACTTATAAACATTAGGAGATAATGTTTCTTTCCAATGTGGGATAAACAACTTTTCTTTCTTTATTCATTTACAAACTACACTAACAATCCCCCACTAGTTTGTAACGAATGTCTTTTCATTAGATAGAATTATGCTTACAGGAAGGTATTTTGCAATTTAAATCTTCAATTAGTGTAAGAACTTGAATCCTACTAAAGTTATTGGTGTCCATAGATTAAACCAAAACTTTTGTTGTAGAATAAAAATACTACACACATAATACTATCCAAACTCTTAAAAAGGTTTACAACTGTTTAACATTATTATGGCCATGTGTTAAAATCTTATTTTTCATGAATATTTACAAGACAAAACCCTAACTCTTGTCAAAAGCGGCACCATTTTTATATTCATATAAGTGGAATTATACATGTCTCTATTACATTAAACACGAACTTTAAATGCTATTAAAAACCTACGCTTATCCTCCTTTACGTCATAGAACATACTAAATACTATTAGAATAGGGTCTCAAATTAATTATCAGTGTCCAACATATACTAAACAATAACTTGTTATTACCCATTAAATTTAGAGATAAGCTTCTTGCTGATCTGAAGTTGGGTTCGTATTACCGGTATCTTTAATAACGGGTTTCAACTCCATTCCATTAGTTGTTTTCCGTACCATGTCTATAGATAACCCTTTTGTGAGCGGATCCGCTAAATTATTTACAGACTTCACATAGACAATGGTGATTACCCCATTTGTAATCAACTCTTGAATATATCCATGTCGAATGCTTATATGTCTTGACTTACAATTGTAAATGTTACTATAAGCTCGAGACATAGTTGCTTCACTATCATAGTATAAAGAAATAATTGACATAGGTTGTGGCCAAAACTTAATATCAAACAACATATTTCTTAACCATTTTGCTTCTTTACCTACAGTAGCTATATCAATAAATTCTGATTTCATGGTAGAATGAGAGTTGCACATTTGTTTCTTAAATGCCTAAGATATTGCACATCTTTCAAGTGAGAAAATCCATCATGATATGGACTGATTATCACTTGAACTAGTCATTCAACTTGCATCACTATATCCTTCTATCATAGCTGGAAAATCAGAATAAAACAAGCCCAAATTGATCGTTCCTTTTAGGTAACCAAAGACTCTTGCAATAGCCTTCTAATGATCTGTATTCAACTTGCTTGTATATCTTGATAACTTGCATATAATAAAAGCTATATTTGATCTTGTACAATGCATAACATACATAAGACTTTTAATGACACTATCATATTCTAGTTGTGCTACTGCTTTATCATAATAATCATTCAACTTCATGCTAGAGTCAAATGGGGTGTTAGCCTTTTTTATATTGAGATGCTTAAATTTATCAAGCATTTTCTCAATATAATATGATTGATTAAGTGCATAGCCGCTCCTATGTTTTTTAACTTTAATACCTAAAATTATATCTACTTTATAAAAATCTTTTATTTTAAAAATAGAAGTGAGATACCTTTTGGTTTCAACTATTCCAATCATATTGGTGCTAAATATTAACATGTCATCTACGTAGAGACAAATAATCACACCAAAATCTTTTGTAAATTTGAAATACATACACTTATCAGCGCCATTGTGATGAAAACCATTCAACAAAATTGCCTTGTCAAAATTTTCATGCCATTATTTCGGAGATTGTTTTAATCCATATCTAGACTTTACCAATTTACAGACTTTTGTTTTTTATTTTTGGGAAGTAAAAAACTCTCAGGTTGCTCTATATACCTTTCCTCCTTTAAATCTCCATTTAGGAAAGTTGTCTTTACATTCATTTGATGAACATGTGATTTATAAATTGATGTTAATGCAAATAAAACTCTAATTGATGTAATTCTTGCCACCGGAAAATAAGAGTCAAAATAATCAATACCATGCTTTTGAGTAAAACCCTTGGCAACTAATCTTGCCTTGAAGGTTTATATAGAACAATCACATTAGTTTCAAAATCCAAAACCCTATAAGCATTTGAAATACTATTTGCATTTATAGTTTTTCTTGGTGGTAAAAACAAAAGTTAAGAATGCCCATACCTTTTCGATAATAAATTGAGATATATTTTAAACTATTTTTTTTAGATAAAATAAAAGAACTTTGTTCTAACACAAACAATTTTGCCTCTGATATTATATCAAGAAACCTTTTTTCATAAAAGAATGCTTCAAAATCTCTACAATACAATTCCTTGAAATCGAGCATTCTCTCGAATTCAAGATCAGAACCATCAAGGTATTGGGTTGCTACCCACTGAATGTCAACTTTCCAAGCCTCATAAAATTCCAAGAAATGAATAATGTAGTTCACCAAGAACTAAATACCTTGCAGAGCATGGGAATCCCAATGACCATTCAAGAAGTTATTTTATGTTTCAATGGTGATTAGAAGAAGATAGACTTCAAAATATCCAGCAGAGTTAAAGCCACTATAATAGAACTTCAAGCGCCAACTAACAAAAACTTTAAAGAAACCTTCGGTTTCTTGAAAATTATACTAGCCAGGTATCATCATGACATGAAACATATGAGTTGTCTTGACTATTTTGATCGCCGCTCTAGATTATGGTTTTAAGGAGGAGCCATATTTTCAGTTATTTATATTGGTTGACAAATTGAGTCTTTGGCTCGTCTTGAAATTCAAATAAGAAGAAGGCTAATTTGTTGTGGCTCGATATGTGCTCAATCACCCAGCTGCATTTTCCAAGATAGTCCTCAATACGAATGAATCAATAAAGTTAGAAAGGACTCTTAAGATGCTGACTTTTATTGAATGTGGTGAATGGGATCCAGAGATGACAACTTTGTTCGGTGACTACCTTGAAATTTTTTTCAAACTCCTCAGAGACAAGCTGTTATTCCCATTGCACATTTGAATTTGCAAAGTTACTAGTTTACTTACCCCTTGGTGTTTGACAAAACTACCAGATCATCAGCAAGAACAGATATTCGATTGACTAAACCTGTTAGAAATATTTATTGGATAAATAAATTGAGATATATTTTTAAGTATTTTTTTAAATAATAAAATAAATGCACTTCGATCTAAAAGAAACAATTTTGCCTCTGATATTATATCAAGAAACCTCCCTCTTTTTTCACAAATGAATCCTAAAAAATCCCCACAATGCAATTCCTTGAAAGGGATCATTCTCTCAAATTCAAGCCTCAAGGCCATTGGTTGCTACCCTCTAGAGGACAACCTTCCAAGCCTCATAACATTCCAAGAAATGAATAATGTAGTTCATTAAGAACTAAATACCTTGCAGAACTTGGGAATCCCAATGACCATATTAGATGTTATTCTATGTTTCAATGATGATCACAATAAAATAGACTTCAATATATCCAACAGAGTTCAAGCCAATATGGAAGAACTTGAAGTGCCAACTAACAAAAACTTTGAAGAAACTTTGGGTTTCTTGAAAACTATACTAGCCAGGTATCATCATGACATGAAGCATATGGATGTCTTGACTATTTTTATCGCCATTCTAGATTATGGTTTGAAGTAGGAGCTGAATTTTCAGTTGTTTACAATGGATGAGAAATTGAATCTTTGGATCGTCTTGAAATTCAAACAAGAAGAAGGACAATTTGTTGTGGCTCGATATGTGATCAATCACCTAGCTGTATTTTACAAGATAGTCCTCAATGCGAATGAATCAATAAAGTTAGAAAGGACTCTTCAGAAGTTGGCTTTTATTGAATGTGGTGAAGGGGATCCAGAGATGGCAACTGTGGTCGGTAACTAGCTTGAATATTTTTTCAAACTCCTCAGAGACAAATTTTTATTCCAATTACATATTAGAATATGCAAAATTACTATTTTATTTACCCCTTCATGTTTGACAAAGCTACCAGATCACCTGCAAGAACAGATATTCGATTCACTAAACCTGTTAGTAATATTTTTTGGATAAATAAATTAAGATATATTTTTAAGTATTTTTTTTAAATAATAAAATAAATGCACTTCGATCTAACAGAAATAATTTTGCATCTGATATTATATCAAGAAACCTCCCTCTTTCCATGGGTTGCTACCCACTAAAGGTCAACCTTCAAACTCTCAGAACATTTCAAGAAATGAATAATGTAGTTCACCAAGAACTAAATACCTTGTAGAACTTGGGAATCCCAATGACCATACAATAAGTTATTATGTGTTTCAATGGTGCTCACAATAAAATAGACTTCAATATATCTAGTGGAGTTAAAGCCAATATGGAAGAACTTGAAGCGTCACCTAACAAAAACTTTAAAGAAACCTTGGGTTTCTTGAAAACTATACTAGCCAGGTATCATCATGACATGAAGCATATGGGATGTCTTGACTATTTTTATCGCCGCTCTAGATTATGGTTTTGAAGTAAGAGCTAAATTTTCAGTTGTTTACATTGGATGACAAATTGAATCTTTGGCTCGTCTTGAAATTCAAATAAGAAGAAGGCCAATTTGTTGTGGCTCGATATGTGTTCAATCACGCAGCTGTATTTTCCAAGATAGTCCTCAATACGGATGAATCAATAAAGTTAGAAAGGACTTTTAAGATTTGACTTTTATTGAATGTGGTGAAGGGGATCCAGAGATGACAACTTTATTCAGTGACTACCTTGAAAAAATTTTCAAACTTGTTAGAGACAAGTTGTTATTCTCATTGCATATTGGAATTTGCAAAGTTACTGGTTTACTTACCCTTTGGTGTTTGACAAAACTACCAGATCATCTGCAAGAACAGATATTCGATTCACTAAACCTTTTAGAAATATTTTTTGGATAAATAAATTGAGATATATTTTGAAGTATTTTTTAAATACTAAAATAAATGCACTTCAATCTAATAGAAACAATTTCCCCTTTGATATTATATCAAGAAACCTCCCTATTTTTTCACAAATGAAACCTCCAAAATCCATACAATGCAATTCCTTGAAAGGGAGCATCCTTTCAAATTCAAGATCAGAGCCCTCAAGGCCATGGGTTGCTACCCACTGAAGGTCAACCTTCAAACCCTCATAACATTTCAAGAAATGAATAATGTAGTTCACCAAGAACTAAATACCTTGTAGAACTTGGGAATCGCAATGACCATACAATAAGTTATTATGTGTTTCAATGGTGATCACAAGAAGATAGACTTCAATATATCTAGCGGAGTTAAAGACATTATGGAAGAACTTGAAGCGTCACCTAACAAAAACTTTAAAGAAACCTTGGGTTTCTTGAAAACTATACTAGCTAGGTATCATCATGACATGAAGCATATGTGATGTCTTGACTATTTTTATTGCCGCTCTAGATTATGGTTTTGAAGCAAGAGCTAGATTTTCAGTTGTTTACATTGGATGACAAATTGAATCTTTGGCTCATTTTGAAATTGAAACAAGAAGAAGGCCAATTTGTTGTGGCTCGATATGTGCTCAATCACGCAGCTGCATTTTCCAAGATAGTCCTCAATATGGATGAATCAACAAAGTTAGAAAGGACTCTTAAGATGCTGACTTTTATTGAATGTGGTGAAGGGGATTCAGAGATAAAAACTTTGTTCGGTGACTACTTTGAAAAAATTTTCAAACTCGTCAGAGACAAGCTGTTATTCCTATTGCATATTTGAATTTGCAAAGTTATTGGTTTACTTACCCCTTGGTGTTTGACAAAACGACCAGATCATCTGCAATAACAGATATTCGATTGACTAAACCTATTAGAAATATTCATTGGATAAATAAATTGAGCTATATTTTGAAGTATTTTTTAAATAATAAAATAAATGCACTTCGATCTAATAGAAACAATTTTACCTTTGATATTATATCAAGAAACCTCCCTATTTTTTTCACAAGTGAATCCTCCAAAATCCCCACAATGCAATTTCTTAAAAAGGAGCATCCTCTCAAATTCAAGCCTCAAGGCCATTGGTTGCTACCCACTGAAGGACAACCTTACAAGCCTCATAACATTCCAAGAAATGAATAATGTAGTTCACCAAGAACTAAATACCTTGCAGAACTTGGGAATCCCAATGACCATACAATAAGTTATTCTGTGTTTCAATGGTGCTCACAATAAAATAGACTTCAATATATCTTGTCGCACGTCCCCCACGCGGCGATGTGGCGATTTTTCGTTAAGTTTGCTGGATTTGTTCTTTAGGAGTCGCCACCTAGTATTGGATTGAGGGTTACTAGGAAACCCGGATTTACTGGTCGTCGTCAGAGATTCGAGAGTTAGGGACTGATTGTGGCTAGAGAAGGTATTAACATTCCTAGCGCACCCTACCTAAGGTAAGCTGCTTTGCGATTTGATGTGATTTGAAAATTCAAAATGTTAATTAAATTCTAAGGTTTTAATAAATCAGTTATTAAATCCCCGAATATGTGTAGAAACATGTTCTTACACTCTCATGGAAAATATAACATGATTTTATTTATCCTTGAGATATTTAATCATATTCAAATTATACAATTAATTATTTTTGTCTTTTTTTATTTTATAATTCAATAACATAAATAAAAAAGGTACAAACACACACATCCCTTTTTACTATTTTCTCACCCATAATTATATGTTTACAAAGTAAAATAAAAAAATCAAAATTAACCAAACAAACCCTTAACATTTCAAAATTACAGAACCCACTCCTAAAACATAACAGGAAACTGCGGGGAAGCCCTTTGGAATCTGCAGGAACAGTGGCTGGAAGGTTTCTGGGCGCTGGAATAGTGGCGGCGCGTCTCCTCCACGCGCCCCCGCCACTGGCGGCGCGTGGGTTCATGCTCCGCCGTGAAATCTAGAGGGCGTGGGGAGATCCGTAATGGCTTTCTTCCCTCTTCACCCTCCTGTCGGCTGTGAGCGATGCCGTTACCTGCAAAACACCCAAAACACAACAAGCAAGTCTATTTTAATTTCGTTTTCAGATCGGCTCCTCTTCCTTCTCCTTTTCATATCTGCTGCATCTCTGCAAGTTTTTTTTGTTTCCTCTTCTTCTGTTTCAGGTGGCCGGTGGCATGACCAAGGACTGCCGATCTGTGGGCGCTGCTGGGTTGTTGCTGTCGTTGTCGCGGTGGAACTAAAAGGAGACTAGGAAGAGGACAGCGGGGCTACCGCTGTGTTCGGCGTGAGGAAGAAGGGAACGGCTGTGGGGCCGGCCTCCTGTGTCGGGGGGCGGCAGTGTTCCCTTGCTACTGTCTTCCGTGAGGTCTGCTGGTGGAGACCTGTGAGGGCCGGGGGGTTGTGGCTGCTCCGTCCTTCTGGTTGACGGTGAGGGAATAGACAGGATCTGTAAGCTGCTGGGCCTCCAGTAATGGCAGTGCTGTTGATGGCTAGGAGAGGGACACTGCGGTTGAGGGGGGTCGGTCAGAGCTGACAGTGGAAATGGGGGATCGGCGATGGCTTTCTTTTTTTCAAGGCTGAGGGCCGCCGGCTGGCTTTTGTTGGCTGGGAGTTGGGTTTCTCTGGAGGGGCGGCTGCCGTCTGGTGTGTGAGAGGGAGGAAATGGGAGCTGCTGTCTGGTGTGTGAGAGGGAGGAAATGGGGGCTGCCTTGGTTCTCTCTTTTGCTTCAAAAGGGAGGGGAAAGATGGCCGGGAGCAGAGGTTGGAACCTTGGGGGCTATTTTTGTGCTCCCTGGTGCTCTTTTAGCCAAGGAAAAGGCCAAGCTCTGGCTGGTTTCGGGAGAAGGAAAATGAGGAGAGGCAGGGGGTTTTGCTGTGGCTTTGGTTCTCTTTGTTTTTTTGGCAAAGGGAGGGGGCAGCCTTGTGAGGGAGAAGAAGATAGGGAACGAGGGCTGGCTTTTTTTTTTTGTTTAAAGAGAGGAGGAGCTGCCGCTTTTCTTGGTTTCAAGGGTGGTGGCTGCAGAGAAGATGGATTGTTCAGGGTTCCTTCTTTTTTTTCTCTTCATTTTCCTCCACCCCTATGCCTGTAAAATTTTTCTCCTGTGTAAAAATTTTCTCCCCAAATTTCCCCCCCTTTTATGTTCACTGTAGCTTAGTATTTATAGGAAAAGTTTTGCTAGGTTTTCAAACTAGTCCCTCAACTTTTCCTTTCCTTTTCTTTTCCTCTTTTTTTTGTAGATTTTGATTTTTCTTATTTTTTTGTATTTTTTTAAAGCGAGCAATATCAACGTCAACTCAACAAGAAAAATTAGTGATCATAAAATTTACGCGTTAAAAGTTGAACGCGTTCCAAATACCTTTGAAAATTTAAATTCTTTTGAGATGACGTTGAGAATGCTAAAAACGATGCAAATATATCAAAAATGTATTTTTTGGGGTTTTCATTGTTTTTTGCTATTTTTGGTTTTTTCTGTAAATTTATCAAAAATATGGGTCAAAAATTGCGTAGCAACATATGTAGCGGAGTTAAAGCCAATATGGAAGAACTTGAAGCGTCACCTAACAAAAACTTTAAAGAAACCTTGGGATTCTTGAAAACTATACTAGCTAGGTATCATTATGACATGAAGCATATAGGATGTCTTGACTATTTTTATCGCCGCTCTAGATTATGGTTTTGAAGCAAGAGCTAAATTTTCAGTTGTTTACATTGGATGACAAATTAAATCTTTGGCTCATCTTGAAATTCAAATAAGAAGAAGGACAATTTGTTATGGCTCGATATGTGCTCAATCACCTAGCTGTATTTTGCAGGATAGTCCTCAATACGTATGAATCAGTAAAGTTAGAAAGGACTCTTAAGATGCTAACTTTTATTGAATATGGTGAAGGGGATCTAGAGATGACAACTTTGTTTGGTGACTACCTTGAAAAATTTTTCAAACTCGTTAGTGATTACCTTGAAGATAGACTTCTGTGTTATTGAATGTGGTGAAGGGGATCCTGAGATGGCCACTGTGGTTGGTGACTAGCTTAAAGATTTTTTCAAACTTGAGAGAGACAAATTGTTATTTCCATTGCATATTGGAATATACAAAGTTGGTGGTTTACTTTCCCTTGGTGTTTGACAGAGCAACCACATGCAGATATTTGATTTACTAAACATAGATGATATTGACTCAATAAGCCAGGTGGATCCCAAATTATCGATGTTGGTTTAGGAAATTGGATTGTATAAAAAGAAGGCTTGATGAGTTTCATGTGGCAAGGAATGATGAATGGAGTTAAGATATTTGAGGCATTAGGATGATGCCAGCTCACCATGTATCATTTGAGTAAGCTTTTCTTTTCATGGCATGCTTAGGTTATTCATTTTTTTGTTTCAGTTTTAGTCATGGAATTAATGAAGTGAAACATATGGTTGTCTTGGCTATTTTCATTGTCCCCCTATATTACAATTTTAAGGAGCAGGAGCCATATTTTCAGTTGTTTATGGTGGCTGACAAGTTGAATCTTGGGCACGTCTTGAAATTCAAAGAAGAAGCAGGCCAATTTGTTGTGGCTGGATATGTGCCCAATCACCCAGCTACATCTTACAAGATAGTTCTCAATGGAAATGAATCAATGAAGTTAGAGAGGAGTGTTAAGATGCTAGCTTTTGTTGAATGTGGTGAAGGGGATCCAGAGATGACAACTCTGATCGGTGACAACCTTGAAGACTTTATCAAATTTATGAGAGACAAGTTGTTATTCCCATTGCATAATGGAATATGCAAAGTTGCTGGTTTACTTTCCCTTGGTGTTTGACAGAGCAACCAGATGAATTGCTATAACATATATTTGATTTACTAAACATAGATGGGATTGACTCAATAAGCCAGACGGATCCTAAATTATCGACTTTGGTTCAGGAAACTAGATTTTATAAAAAGAAGGCTTGAAGAGTTTAATGTTGCATGGAATGACCAATGGAATTCGGTTATCTACGACATTGGGATGAGGCCAACTCGACATGTATCATTTGAGTAAGCTTTTCTTTTCATGACATGCTTAGGTTATTCATTTTTTCATGTTTCAATTCTAGACATGAAATTAATAAAGTGACATATGGTTGTCTTGGCTATTTTGATCGTCCCCCTGTATTACAGTTTTAAGGAGGATGAGCCATATTTTCAGTTGTTTACGTTGGCTGACAAGTTGAATCTTGGGCTCGTCTTGAAATTCAAAGAAGAAGCAGGCCAAATTGGTGTGGCTGGATATGTGCTCAATCATCTAGCTGCATATTACAAGATAGTCCTCAATACAAATGAATCAATGAAGTTAGAAAGGAATCTCAACATACTAGTTTTTGTGGAATGCGGTGAATGGGATATAGAGATGGGCACATTCGTCGGTGAAAAACTTGAAGACTTTTTCAAACCCATCAGAGACAAGTTGTTATTACCATTGCATATTGGAACATGCAAAGTTTGTGGTTTATTTTCCCTTGGTGTTTGACACAGCTACCAGATGAATTGCTAGAACATATATTTGATTTACTAAATATAGATGGAATTGACTCAATAAGCTAGGCCGATCTCAAATTATTGACATTGGTTCAGGAAACTGGATTGTCTAAGAAGAAGGCTTGATGAATTTCATGTGGCATGGACTGACGAATGGAATTGGGATATGTAAGGCATTGGGATGAGGCCAGCTCGCCACGTATCATTTCAGTAAGCTTTTCTTTCCATGGCATGCTTAGGTTATTCATTTTTTGGTATTTCAATTCTAGATATGAAATTAATGAAGTGACATATGGTTGTCTTGGCTCTTTTGATCGTCGCCCTAGATTACGGTTTTAAGGATGATGAGCCATATTTTCAATTGTTTATGTTGGCTGACAAGTTAAATCTTGGGCTTGTCTTGAAATTTAAAGAAGAAGCAGGCTAATTTGTTATGGATGGATATGTGTCCAATCACCGAGCTGCATTTTACTAGATAGTCCTCAATATAAATCAATCAATGAAGTTAAAAAAGACTCTTAATATGCTAGCTTTTGTTAAATGTGGTGAAGGGGATCCAGAGATGACAACTTTGGTTGGTGACTACCTTGAAGACTTTATCAAATTCGTTAGAGACAAGTTATTCCCATTGCATAATGAAATATGCAAAGTTGCTGGTTTACTTTCCCTTGGTGTTTGACAGAGCTACCAGATGAATTGCTAGAACATATATTTGATTTACTAAACATAGATGGAATTGACTCAATAAGCCAGGCGGATCCTAAATTATCGGTGTTGGTTCAGGAAACTGGATTGTATAAGAAGAAGGATTGAAGAGTTTCATGCGGCATGGAATGACGAATGGAATTGGGATATGTGAGGGAATGGGATAAGGCCAGCTCGCCACGTATCATTTTAGTAAGCTTTTCTTTCCATGGCATCTTAGGTTATTCATTTTTTGGTATTTCAATTCTAGACATGGAATTAATGAAGTGACATATGGTTGTCTTGGCTATTTTGATCGTCGCCCTGGATTACGGTTTTAAGGATAATGAACCATATTTTCAGTTGTTTATGGTGGCTGACAAGTTGAATCTTGGGCACGTCTTGAAATTCAAAGAAGAAGCAGGCCAATTTGTTGTGGCTGGATATGTGCCCAATCACCCAGCTGCATCTTACAAGATAATTCTCAATGGAAATGAATCAATGAAGTTAGAAAGGAGTGTTAAGATGCTAGCTTTTGTTAAATGTGGTGAAGGGGATCCAGAGATGACAACTCTGATTGGTGACTACCTTGAAGACTTTATCAAATTCGTTAGAGACAAGTTGTTACTCCCATTGCATAATGGAATATGCAAAGTTGCTGGTTTACTTTCCCTTGGTGTTTGACAGAGCAACCAGATGAATTGCTAGAACATATATTTGATTTACTAAACATAGATGGCATTGACTCAATAAGCCAGACGGATCCCAAATTCTCGACTTTGGTTCAGGAAAATGGATTTTATAAAAAGAAGGCTTGAAGAGGTTAATGCTGCATGGAATGACCAATGGAATTCGGTTATCTACGGTATTGGGATGTGGTCAGCTCGCCACGTATCGCTTGAGTAAGCTTTTCTTTTCATGACATGCTTAGGTTATTTGTTTTTTCATGTTTCAATTCTAGACATGAAATTAATAAAGTGACATATGGTTGTCTTGGCTATTTTGATCGTCCCCCTGTATTATAGTTTTAAGGAAGATGAGCCATATTTTCAGTTGTTTACGTTGGTGACAAGTTGAATTTTGGGCTCGTCTTGAAATTTAAAGAAAAAGCAGGCTAATTTGTTATGGATGGATATGTGTCCAATCATCGAGGTGCATTTTACTAGATAGTCTTCAATACAAATGAATCAATGAAGTTAGAAAGGAATCTTAATATGCTAGCTTTTATTGAATGTGGTGAAGGGGATCCAAAGATGATTACAATGGTCAGAGACTACCTTGAATATTTTTTCAAACTCATCAGAAACAAGTTGTTATTCCCATTGAATATTGGAACATGCAAAGTTGTTGGTTTACTTTCCCTTGGTGTTTGACAGAGCAACCAGATGAATTGCTAGAACATATATTTGATTTACTAAACATAGATGGAATTAACTCAATAAGCCAGGCGGATCCCAAATTATCGGCGTTGGTTCAGGAAACTGGATTATATAAAAAGAAACATTGAAGAGTTTCATGCGGTATGGAATGACGAATGGAATTTGGATATGTAAGGGATTGGGATGAGGCCAGCTCACCATGCATCATTTGAGTAAGCTTTTCTTTTTATGGATAGTTAGGTCATTCATTTTTTGGTGTTTGAATTCTAGACATGGAATTAAAGAAGCGATATATAGTTGTCTTGGCTATTTTCATCGTCACCCTGTATTACGGTTTTAAAGAGGATAAGCCATTTTTCAGTTGTTTATGTTGGCTGACAAGTTGAATCTTGGGCTCGTCTTTAAATTCAAAAAAAGCAGGCCAATTTAGTGTGGTTGGATATGTGCGCAATCACCTAGTTGCATTTTACATGATAGTCCTCACTGTAAAAGAATCAATGAAGTTAGAAAGGAATCTTAAGATGCTAGCTTTTGTTTGATGTGCTGAAAGGGATCCAGAGATGGGCATATTGATCGGTGACAACCTTGAAGACTTTTTCAAACTCGTTAGAAACAAGTTGTTATTCCCATTACATATTGGAACATGCAAAGTTTGTGGTTTACTTTCACTTGATGTTTGACAGAGCTACCAGATAAATTGCCAGAACAGATATTTGATTTACTAAACATAGATGGAATTGACTCAATAAGCCAGGCCGATCTCAAATTATTAACGTTGGTTCAGGAAACTGGATTTTCTAAGAAAAGGCTTTATGAGTTTCATTCGGCATGGAATGACAAATGGAATTAGGATATGTGAGACATGAGGATAAGGCCATCTCGCCACATATAATTTGAGTAAGCTTTTCTTTCTAGGGCATGCTTAGGTTATTCATTTTTTGGTGTTTCAATTCTAGACATGGAATTAATGAAGTGACATATGGTTGTCTTGGTTGTTTTGATCGTCGCCCTGGATTACAGTTTTAAAGATGATGAGCCATATTTTCAGTTGTTTATGTTGGCTGAAAAGTTGAATCTTGGGCTCATCTTGAAATTCAAAGAAGAAGCAGGCCAATTTGTTGTGGCTGGATATATGCCCATTCACCCAGCTGTGTTTTACAAGATAGTCCTCAATGGAAATGAATGAATGAAGTTAGAAAGGACTGTTAAGATGCTAGCTTTTGTTGAATGTGGTGAAGGGGATCCAGACATGGGCACATTGGTTGGTGACAACCTTGAAGACTTTTTCAAACTCGTCAGAGACAACTTGTTATTCTCATTACATATTGGAACATGCAAAGTTTGTGGTTTACTTTCCCTTGGTGTTTGACAGAGCTACCAGATAAATTGCTAGAACAGATATTTGATTTAGTAAACGTAGATGGAATTGACTCAATAAGTTAGGCCGATCTCAAATTATGGACGTTGGTTTAGGAAACTGGATTGTCTACGAAAAAGGCTTTATGAGTTTCATGCGGCATGGAATGATGAATGAAATTGGGATATGTGAGACATAGTGATAAGGCCATCTCGCCACGTATCATTTGAGTAAGCTTTTCTTTCCAGGGCATGCTTAGGTTATTCATTTTTTGGTGTTTCAATTCTAGACATGGAATTAATGAAGTGACATATAGTTGTCTTGGTTATTTTGATCATCACCCTGAATTACAATTTTAAGGAGGATGAGCCATATTTTCAGTAGTTTATGTTAGCTGACAAGTTGAATCTTGGGCTCGTCTTGAAATTCAAAGAAGAAGCAGGCCAATTTGGTGTGGCTGGATATGTTCGTAATCACCCAGCTGCATTTTACAAGAAAGTCATCAATGCAAATGAATCAATGAAGTTAAAAAGGAATCTTAAAATGCTAGCTTTTGTGGAATGCGGTGAAGGGGATCCATACATGGGCACATTGGTCGGTGACAACCTTGAAGACTTTTTCAAACTCGTCAGAGACAAGTTATTATTCCTATTGCATATTGAAACACGAAAAGTTGCTGGTTTACTTTCCCTTGGTGTTTAACAGAGCTAACAGATGAATTGCAAGAACAACTATTTGATTTAGTAAACATAGATGGAATTGACTCAATAAGCCTGACCAATCTCAAATTATCGACGCTGGTTCAGGGGACTTGATTCTTTCAAAGGATGGCTTGAAACATTTCATGCGGCATGGAATGATGAAAGCAACAGGGATATCTAAGGCATTGGGATGAGGCTAGCTTGCAACGTATCATTTGAGTAAGCTTTTCTTTTAATGGCATGCTTAGTTTATTCAATTTTTCGAGTTTCAATTCTAGACATGGAATTAATGAAGTGACATATGGTTGTCTTGGCTTTTTTCATCGTCCCCCTGGATTAGGTTTTAAGGAGGAGCCATATTTTTAGTTGTTTATGTTGGCTGACAAGTTGAATCTTAGGCTCGTCTTGAAATTCAAAGAAGAAGGAGGCCAATTTGTTGTGGCTGGATATGTGTCCAATCACCTAGCTGCATTTTACAAGATAGTCCTTAATGCAAATGAATCAATGAAGTTAAAAAGGAATCTTGAGATGCTAGCTTTTGTTGAATGTGGTGAAGCGGGTCCGGAGATGGGCACATTGGTCGGTGACAACCTTGAAGACTTTTTCAAACTCGTCAGAGACAAATTATTATTCCCATTGCATATTGGAAGATGCAAAGTTGCTTTTTTACTTTTCCTTGGTGTTTGACAGAGCTACCAGATGAATTGCTAGAATAGATATTTGATTTACTAAACAGAGATGGAATTGACTCAATAAGTCAAGCCGATCTCAAACTATCGATGTTGGTTCAGGAAACTAGATTGTCTAAGAAGAAGGCTTGATGAGTTTCATGCGGCATGGAATGATGAATGGAATTGGGATATGTGAGGCATTTGGATGAGGCCAGCTCGCCAAGTATCATTTAAGTAAGCTTTTCTTTCTAGGGTATCCTTAGGTTATTCATTTTTTGGTGTTTTAATTTTAGACATGGAATTAATGAATTGATAAATGGTTGTCTTGGTTGTTTTGATCGTCGCCCTGGATTACAGTTTAAGGAGGATGAGCCATATTTTCTATTGTTTATGTTTGCTGAAAAGTTGAATCTTAGGCTCGTCTTGAAATTCAAAGAAGAAGCAGGCCAATTTGTTGTGGCTGGATATGTGCCCATTCACCCAGTTGTATTTTACAAGATAGACCTCAATGGAAATGAATCAATGAAGTTACAAAGGACTGTTAAGATGCTAGCTTTTGTTGAGTGTGGTGAATGGGATCCAAACATGGGCATATTAGCCGGTGACAACCTTGAAGACTTTTTCAAACTTGTTAGAGACAAGTTGTTATTCCTATTGCATATTGGAACATGTAAAGTTGTTGGTTTCCTTTCCCTTGGTGTTTAACAGAGCTACCAGATGAATTGTTAGAACATATATTTGATTTAGTAAACATAGATGAAATTGACTCATTAAGCCAGACCGATTTCAAATTATCGATGTTAATTCGGGAAACTAGATTGTCTAAGAAAAAAGCTTGATGAGTTTCATGTGACATGGAATCACGAATGAAATTGGGATATTTGAGGCATTGGGATGAGGCTAGCTCAGAATATATCATTTGAGTAAGCTTTTCTTTTCAGGGCATGCTTAGGTTATTCATTTTTCGTGTTTTAATTCTAGACATGGAATTAATGAAGTGACATGGTTGTCTTGGCTATTTTGATCATCGGTCTTGATTACGGTTTTGAGGAGGATGAGCCTTATTTTCAGTTGTTTACATTAGGAGACAATTTGAATCTTGGGCTCGTCTTGAAATTCAAAGAAGAAGCAGACCAATTTGTTGTGGCTGGATATGTGACCAATCACCCAGTTGTATTTTATAATATAGTGCTCAATGCAAATGAATGAATAAAGTTAGAAAGGACTGTTAAGATGCTAGCTTTTTTTTAATGTGGTGAAGGGGATCCAGAGATGGCCACTTTTGTCGGTGACTACCTTAAATAGTTTTCAAACTCGTCAAAGACAAGTTGTTATTCCCATTGCATATTTGAATATGCAAAGTTGGTGGTTTACTTTTCCTTGGTGTTTGACAGAGCTACTAGATGAATTGCTAGAATAGATATTTGATTTACTAAACAGAGATGGAATTGACTCAATAAGCCAGGCCGATCTCAAACTATCGACTTTGGTTGAGGAAACTGGATTGTCTAAGAAGAAGGCTTGATGAGTTTCATGCGGCATGGAATGACGAATGGAATTAGGATATGTGAGGCATTGGGATGAGGCCAGCTCGCCAAGTATCATTTAAGTAAGCTTTTGTTTCTAGAGCATGCTTAGGTTATTCATTTTTTGGTGTTTTAATTCTAAACATGGAATTAATGAATTGATATATGGTTGTCTTGGTTGTTTTGATCGTCACCTTGGATTATAGTTTTAAGGAGGATGAGTCATATTTTGTGTTGTTTATGTTTGCTGAAAAGTTGAATCTTAGGCTCGTCTTGAAATTCAAAGAAGAAGCAGGCCAATTTGTTGTGGCTGGATATGTGCCCATTCACCCAGCTATATTTTACAAGATAGTCCTCAATGGAAATGAATGAATGAAGTTAGAAAGGACTGTTAAGATGCTAGCTTTTGTTAAATGTGGTGAAGGGGATCCAGACATGGGCACATTGGTCGGTGACAACCTTGAAGACTTTTTCAAACTCGTCAGAGACAAGTTGTTATTCCTATTGCATATTGGAACATGTAAAGTTGTTGGTTTTCTTTCCCTTGGTGTTTGACAGAGCTACCAAATGAATTGTTAGAACATATATTTGATTTAGTAAACATAAATGGAATTGACTCATTAAGCCAGATCGATCTCAAATTATCGATGTTAGTTCAGGAAACTGGATTGTCTAAGAAGAAAGCTTGATAAGTTTTATGTGACATGGAATGACGAATGAAATTGGGATATTTGAGGCATTGGGATGAGGCCAGCTCGGAATGTATCATTTGAGTAAGCTTTTCTTTTTAGGGCATGCTTAGGTTATTCATTTTTCGAGTTTTAATTCTAGACATGGAATTAATGAAGTGACATGGTTGTCTTGGCTATTTTGATCGTCAGCCTTGATTACAGTTTTAAGGAAGATGAGCCTTATTTTCAGTTGTTTACATTGGTAGACAATTTGAATCTTGATCTCGTCTTAAAATTCAAAAAAGAAGCCGACCAATTTCTTGTGGCTGGATATGTGTCCAATCACCTAGCTGCATTTTACAAGATAGTTCTCAATGCAAATGAATCATTGAAGTTAGAAAGGACTCTTAAGATGCAAGCTTTTGTTGAATGTGGTGAAGGGGATCAATTGATGGCCACTTTGGTCAGTGACTACCTTGAAGATTTTTTCAAACTCATTAGAGGCAAGTTGTTATTCCCATTGCATATTGGAATATGCAAAGATGCTGGTTTACTTTATTTTGGTGTTTGACACAGCTACCAGATGAATTGTTAAAATAGATATTTGATTTACTAAACATAGATGGGATTGACTCAATGAACCTGGTGGATCCCAAATAATTGACGTTAGTTCAGGAAACCGGATTTTATAAAAAGAAGGCTTGAAGAGTTTCATGTGGCATGTAATGACGAATGGAATTGGGATATCTAAGCCATTGGGATGAGGCCAACTCGGCAAGTATTATTTGAGTAAGCTTTTCTTTTAATGGCATGCTTAGTTTATTCAATTTTTCGAGTTTCAATTCTAAACATGGAATTAATGAAGTGAGATATGGTTGTCTTGGCTTTTTTCATCGTCCCCCTGGATTAGGTTTTAAGGAGGAGCCATATTTTTAGTTGTTTATGTTGGCTGACAAGTTGAATCTTAGGCTCGTCTTGAAATTCAAAGAAGAAGGAGGCCAATTTGTTGTGGCTGGATATGTGTCCAATCACCTAGCTGCATTTTACAAGATAGTCCTTAATGCAAATGAATCAATGAAGTTAAAAAGGAATCTTGAGATGCTAGCTTTTGTTGAATGTGGTGAAGCGGATCCAGAGATGGGCACATTGGTCGGTGACAACCTTGAAGACTTTTTCAAACTCGTCAGAGACAAATTATTATTCCCATTGCATATTGGAAGATGCAAAGTTGCTGTTTTACTTTCCCTTGGTGTTTGACAGAGCTACCAGATGAATTGCTAGAATAGATATTTGATTTACTAAACAGAGATGGAATTGACTCAATAAGCCAGGCCGATCTCAAACTATCGATGTTGGTTCAGGAAACTAGATTGTTTAAGAAGAAGGCTTGATGAGTTTCATGCGGCATGGAATGATGAATGGAATTGGGATATGTGAGGCATTTGGATGAGGCCAGCTCGCCAAGTATCATTTAAGTAAGCTTTTCTTTTTAGGGCATGCTTAGGTTATTCATTTTTTGGTGTTTTAATTCTAGACATGGAATTAATGAATTAATAAATGGTTGTCTTGGTTGTTTTGATCGTTGCCCTGGATTACAGTTTAAGGAGGATGAGCCATATTTTCTATTGTTTATGTTTGCTGAAAAGTTGAATCTTGGGCTCGTCTTGAAATTCAAAGAAGAAGCAGGCCAATTTGTTGTGGCTGGATATGTGCCCAATCACCCAGCTGTATTTTACAAGATAGACCTCAATGGAAATGAATCAATGAAGTTACAAAGGACTGCTAAGATGCTAGCTTTTGTTGAGTGTGGTGAATGGGATCCAGACATGGGCACATTGGTCGGTGACAATCTTGAAGATTTTTTCAAACTCGTTAGAGACAAGTTGTTATTCCTATTGCATATTGGAACATGTAAGGTTGTTGGTTTCCTTTCCCTTGATGTTTAACAGAGCTACCAGATGAATTGTTAGAACATATATTTGATTTAGTAAATATAGATGAAATTGACTCATTAAGCCAGACCGATCTCAAATTATCGATGTTAATTCGGGAAACTAAGAAAGCTTGATGAGTTTCATGTGACATGGAATGACGAATGAAATTGGGATATTTGAGGCATTGGGATGAGGCCAGCTCGGAATATATCATTTAAGTAAGCTTTTCTTTTCAGGGCATGCTTAGGTTATTCATTTTTTGTGTTTTAATTCTAGACATGGAATTAATGAAGTGACATGGTTGTCTTGGCTATTTTGATCGTCACCCTTCATTACGGTTTTAAGGAGGATGAGCCTTATTTTAAGTTATTTACGTCGGCTGAAAATTTGAATCTTGGGCTCGTTTTGAAATTTAAAGAAGAAGCAGGCCAATTTGTTGTGGCTGGATATGTGCCCAATCACCTAGCTACATTTTACAAGATAGTCCTCGATGCAAATGAATTATTAAAGTTAGAAAGGACTCTTAAGTTGCTAGCTTTTGTTGAATGTGGTGAAGGGGATCTAGAGATGGCCAGTTTGGTTGGTGCCTACCTTGAAGATTTTTTTAAACTCGTCAGAGACAAGTTGTTATTCCCTTTGCATAATAGAAAAGATGCTGGTTTACTTTATTTTGGTGTTTGACACTGCTACCAGATGAATTGTTAAAACGGATATTTGATTTACTAAACATAGATAGGATTAACTCAATAAACCTGGCAGATCCCAAATAATTGACGTTGGTTCAGGAAACTGGATTTTATAAGAAGAAGGTTTGAAGAGTTTCATGCGGCATGTAATGATGAATGGAATTAGGTTATCTAAGGCATTGGGATGAGGCCAACTCGACATGTATCATTTGAGTAAGCTTTTCTTTTCATGGCGTGCTTACTTTATTCAATTTTTCATGTTTCAATTCTAGACATGGAATTAATGAAGTGACATATGGTTGTCTTGGCTATTTTCATCGTCCCCCTGTATTACGGTTTTAAGAAGGTGGAGCCATATTTTCAGTTGTTTATGTTGGCTGACAAGTTGAATCTTGTGCTCGTCTTGAAATTCAAAAAAGGAGCTGGCCAATTTGTTGTGGTTGGATATGTGCTCAATCACCCAACCGCATTTTACAAGGTAGTTTCCAATGGAAATGAATCAATGAAGTTAGAATGGAATCTTCAGATGCTAGCTTTTGTTGAATGTGGCGACGGGGATCTAGAGATGGGCACATTGGTCGGTGACATCCTTGAAGACTTTTTCAAACTCGTCAGACACAAGTTGTTATTCCCATTGCATATTGAAATATGCAAAGTTGCTGGTTTACTTTCCCTTGGTCTTTAACAGAGCTACCAGATGAATTGCTAGAACAAATATTTGATTAACTAAACATAGATGGATTGACTCAATAAAGCAGGCCAGTCTCAAATTATCGACGTTGGTTCAGGAATCTGGATTGTCTAAGAAGAAGGCTTGATGAGTTTCATGCGGCATGGAATGACGAATGGAATCGGGATATTTTAGGCATTGGGATGAGGCTAGCTCGACATGTATCATGTGAGTAAGCTTTTCATTTCAGTGCATTCTTAGGTTATTTATTTTTTGGTGTTTTAATTCTAGACATGGAATTAATGAAGTGACATATGGTTGTCTTGATTATTTTGATTGTGGCCCTGGATTACGCTTTTAAGGAAGATGAGCTTTATTTTCAGTTGTTTACGTTGGCTGACAAGTTGAATCTTAGGCTCGTCTTGAAGTTTGAAGAAGAAGCATGCCAATTTGTTGTGGCTGGATATATGCCCAATCACCCAGCTGCATTTTACAAGATAGTCCTCAATGCAAATGAATCAATAAAGTTAGAAAGGACTCTTGAGATGCAAGCTTTTGTTGAATGTGGTGAAGGGGATCCAGAGATGGCCACTTTGGTTGGTGACTACCTTGAAGATTTTTTCAAACTCGTCAAAGACTAGTTGTTATTTGCATTGTATATTGGAAGATGTAAAGTTGCTGGTTTACTTTTCTTTGGTGTTTGACAGAGCTGTCAGATGAATTGTTAAAACAGATATTTGATTTACTAAACATAGATGGAATTGACTCAATAAGCTTGGCGGATCCTAAACATTTGACATTAGTTCAGGAAACTGGATTTTATAAGAAGAAGGCTTGAAGAGTTTCATGCGGCATGGAATAACGAATGAAATTGGGTTATCTAAGGCATTGGGATGAGGTCAGCTCACCATGTATCTTTTGAGTAAACTTTTCTTTTCATGGCATGCTTAGGTTATTCATTTTTTCGTATTTCAATTCTAGACATTGAATTGATGAAGTGACATATACTTGTCTTGGCTATTTTCATCGTTCCCCTGAATTACAGTTTTAAGGAGGAGAAGCTATATTTTTAGTTTTTTGGCTGATAAGTTCAATCTTGGGCTTGTATTGAAATTCAAAGTAGAAGGAGCCTTCTTAGTAGTTTGTTTACTGCTAAAGGGTTCTGCTACACCCTTGAACCCTGCAGATACAAAAGACTCGTGGCGGCTTGTCGTTTTTTGATTTGGGAAGTTGAGGGGTAACTCCTGACGAGAAGTTTCAGATTCTTCTCGACCAATCACCTGCTCTTGGACGGACAAAACTTGAGCTAGGGTTCCTTGTTCTTTAGGCATGTCTTTGAAATTTAGGATAAGACTTTCCTAAGCTTTGGCAGACAAATTAATCTAGAGAACAACGAAAAAAAACGAAGAAAGGAACTCCAAAATCTGCAGGAAGCTTGAAGTTCTTATGGTGATATATAGGGATAAGAGAAGGTGCACATATATATAGAGTCCTAATCAATGCTGAGTAGTGATAGTGATATAGAGAAGCGGCATGTATATATATAGAGAGAGAGAGAGAGAGAGTCCTAATCAAGTGCTGAGTGGTGATGGCGAGGGGCACATACAACCCTAATCAACTGCTGAATTTGCCAACTCAGCACAGATTTTACTGAAGAAATATAGAGAGAGTTTGTCATGTTAAGCAACATTCTTGGAGTTGATGCTCGCGTATAGGTCGAACTAGATAGGTTGCGTGTAATTCGCCGCCAAGATAGATCGAATAAAAAGCACTCATTTTCGTTTTCAAATATTAGGATAATGATCTGGATCAAGGCGATTCACCCATCAAATAAACACTCTAGATCAAGAAACCAGCTTGGTTAAATTACTTTGTTATTTTGAAATAATTTTTTATTTGATTATACGATAATAAAAATAAATATAAACAACAAAATCACCAAATAGGAGCAATTCTTATTTGATAGAAACGGTGGCAGCTACTTGTTAACAATTTCGTAGTAATGTTTCTCTGTATATATGATATGATATTTACAGCAAAAATGTATTGGTTTAAAGTGCCGAGGGCACAACATCTGCGGATGATGGTTCTAAAACGAAGGGAGCATGGACCTGTATTATTTTAACCTGTCCATGCTTACTCTTGACAGTGAGAGAGCAAAGATCTTTCTTGTTTCATTTCTTTGGGCAAAGTACTTCGGTTCTGGATAAATTTTATTTTCATGAAGATACAAACTGGCACCAGAGGAACTTTTTTTCATTTAAAGCAAAATCGGTACTAGAAACGAAGACAAAGATAAACAGTGTGCACAGTAATCAGGCAGTTACCTCTGGGAAATTGTGATTCTCAACTTCATTAGCTCCAATAGAGGTGTGAAAGGCACGACTTGTCTCACCTTTATTTTCAAAGGTTACTTCACTTGGTTGCAGACGAACCAGGTACCAGAACAGGATCTCCTTCATAAGTAACACTTCTTGGGTGCCAGACTTTGCTTAGTTTATGGCTCTTAGATTATCACAATTTCTGACAACATCCTCTCTGACCACTGTACTCTTGTTTGACTTAGTTCTCTGTTCTTCCTTGTGGTGACTGGTTCTCTTTTCAACAACACTCCATTACTGACATTCACAGCAGAAGCCCCCTCTAGCTGATGTCATTTGCTACAATAGCTACAGGCTTCTATTTCACAGGAGAAATGTTACCAGCAAGTATTGGATTCTCTTAAGTTACTGGCGATGGTTTCTTTTCTGGGTTAGAACTCACATTCACGGTAACTTCGTTGCTCATATCGAAAACCTTTTAATGAGTCAATTTCTGAGTAACTGTCAACATTTCTGGGTTGACAGTTGGTCCTTCCCATTAATCATTAGTTGATACTTCTTCCTTTATTACCTTCTGCAATGCAGCATCTTCCTAAACTTTGATTGTTTTTTCAGTTTCCGTTTGGAGAATTTGACCAGCACCTGGTTGCCAGAGAATTTTTCCGCCAACACATTTTAGTATGAACTTGAACTGTAAGGATTCCAAAGCAGGGGCAAGTCCACAAACAGCAGAAAACCATTCCAAAGAAGCAAAATGCAAGTACAAATGTTCAGAAAACCACACCTCGCATTTCATGACCACCATCGATCGTGCCCCCCCCGGTTTGTTTTTTTGTTAGATTAGTTTCGGGTTCAAAATCAGAATTATTAATTTCAAAAATTAACATGAGTCGATTTTTATTTTATTTATCTTTTTGTTTAAATTAATTTATTTTAATTCTATTCTTCAAGTATTTTTTTATTTTTTATGAGATTATCTCAATTTTATATCTACGATCACGAAATTTACGAGTTCTCTTAGTTTAATAAGGTTTTTTTATTATTGTTTTTTTAAAATATTTTTAAAGTTTCACCTTTCAACAATAGTTTATTTGATAACCTAAATGAGCTTGGGTATAGTTATTATTGTTGTATTTTTTCTTTATATTATTTAAATTATTAATTAAACCAATAACTTGGATCTCGAAATTTTTACCCTAACATTGTTTTTTCAACAAATTAATGACATGAATGACTATACATAATAATACTTAAAATGATCAAAACAATAATTAAAATTAAGAAAGAATAAGATTTCGTAGTCTTTTTACTTCCGAATTCAAATATTAATTATGATCATTTATTGGCACCTTAAATTTAATTATTATAAATTAGTTAATTATCATAAATTTTTAATTTAATTTCAAAATGGATTGTATAAAACATTGATAAGGCCATGATCTAAGTCGCAGGATGATGGATTAATCTAATTTAACTTGGGTTAATATAGTATGTTGTTAATTTAATTTTTTTTTGAAAACAAAATTAGGTAATTTTTAAAGTTAAACTAAGTTTTGGTTGGGATAGAGAAAATATAAATACACTCGCCATGTTCAGCAGGTTTGCTTCAAGACTATGTTCACTCTGTATACTTTTTTGTGCCCTATTTGAGTATTGGCTGGGAAGTAGATTTAAATTGACAATATAGCATGTTAAATCTTTGCTAATCACCAAGCAATCATGAATTCAATTTAATTTTTTTTATTATTATTTACACTTTTCGGCTTGCTGGGAAATCAACTGATGATCATAATTTTAGTTTTTAAAATATCTTATCATCAAATGAGGTCGATTGATTGATTAAGTGAAGGTAATATTTGGTA
>Ga0325410_1000438_pt1 | contig 42925 bp, 20 predicted proteins | sample PopdelMetagenome_16_FD_206182 | JGI IMG/M metagenome (GOLD analysis project Ga0325410, IMG submission 206182) | Populus deltoides microbial communities from Bellville, Georgia, United States - Xylem-PdIQD-R3 | ecosystem: Host-associated > Plants > Phyllosphere > Stem > Wood/Secondary xylem...
GACAATCCGTCGACCCATCCAGATTTCGATCCAGATTTGTGGATGGAGGCGGGATCGTCTGGTGGACCCGATAAAAATAGGGTCTACGGGCTCTCCAACACTACGGCTGAAAACTTGCGTTCGACTCATAATGTCTCAACTGTTAGAAGCTCTCCATCAGTATCGAACACCCAGTCTGAGGAGTTCATTGCGACAGAATTAGCGACGGAAATGGGATTTACCGACGACTGTTATACCGACGGAACATGTCCGTCGGTGAGTCCTTCGGTATTATTTTCACTGACAGATTTCATTGCTGTCACCGACGGAATGAGTCCGTCGGTAAAACTAGATAATGTTGTAGTGTAATAAACCTATTAGCATTATTAGCCTCCCTTATCTGAGATCGACTAATCAGAGTCATCAAGCAATGTCAATATCAATATGATCCATTGATATCATTGGTTATCCTAGTCTAAAATAACTAATCAATCCCTTTTTGGGTATCTAAACTTGTCATCTAAAAATACCGATGTCAAGAAAACTCATCGACATCATTAGCCTCCAATTAGAAATAGCTAACCAAGTTTCACACCAATGTCGATATCAATGTAATCTATTGATATTATTAGTTGTTCCAATATGGAAGAACTAATCAAATTCCATGTAAGTGTTGAAACCAATGCAATCATTGATATCATTAGTCATCCAAACCCGAAATAGCTAATCAAGTTCTTTTAAATATTTAAATTTGTCATTCCTTTATGACGATGTCAAAGGTCTTTTGACATCATTAGCCTCCAATTAAGAGTAGCTAATCAAATTTTTTCATCCATATATTTCATTCCTTCCATTATTCATTTATTTACTTATTTTCCATAGTAGCACAGAGAATGAGAGAATGAATTTCAACAAAAATAATAACAATATAACTTAACAATTTTATAGGCATTAGAAATCTACTTATTGTGTTTGAAGTCTCTCCTCTGGCTTTATTGAGTGACCTAGTTGTTAAGGTACCTTCGGCGAATCAATTTATACAATGATCAACACCACCCTTCAAAATTCAGAAATAACCATTTTCTTTCATTCTTAATATTCTAATTCAATTTCCAACGTAATTAACCATATTAGTCTCATAACTTCATCGATAGGTTCCTTATTAGACTTTTCTCATTGAGATCGTGAAATTGCATATAATTATTCTATTAAGCTTCCATCTTTTGCTTCAATTCAATTAAATTTTAATTACATTGTACATCATAACTTGCTATAATCTCCATGTCAAGTTAAAAAATAATTGACTCAATTCCCTTCTCATTATTATTTGTCAGCTTCATAATTAGAAAAATATATGAATTTACCAACTTCCATGATTCTTACTTTCAACATATTTCATGATAATTTTACATATCAATTTAAATATATCCTTTACACAATATACCACTAAAATCTTTTGTTAATAATTTCTAAAAATGCATCTTCATATAAGCATGTCATATACATAGTAGATATTTTAGTTCTACCTTTTTAGTCAACAATTTCTCCAATTGAACTAAATTTTTAATTCGTTAAAAACTCATTACCATCACGTAAAGTAACATCAATTATCCTTAAATCATTGTTCACATCATTCTTACATAATTATAACACAATTTTATAAAAGATATTATGAACCCATCACTATTCTTCTTCCCTACCCATGGTCGACCATCAAGACCTATTTAGCCCCTCAATTGTTTTTTTTATCAATCCGTCATAATTCTTTTCATTCCATAATCTATAATGTCCCTAAAGAATCAATTTCAAAGGAATTTGCTTTTCCCCCAAATTTACATCAAGAACCCTAAATCACTCTGTTATAATCTTAATGAAAATCAAGCAAATTTCATTTACAATTAACATAAACAAGCTCTAAACATCTTATAGAATCATAAATTGAGTATTGAATGATCACCCAGTTAAGTTTTCCCAAACATTTTTCTTCTTCCCCTCTATTTTTCACTTTCCCTTCTAATCTCTCTCTTTCTCTCTTGAAATCTTTCTTTAGTTGCAGTGTTTTTGTGTATTTCTCTCCTCAAGATTCACTCTAATCACTTGATTTTACCTTTTGTTTGGAGTTCTTAGCATTAGAAATTGGAAGAAATTCAAACACTCCCTCTCCTTTTTCTCTTGATTTTACCACCAGCCTCCTAGGATTATAAGGGAGAGAATAATTTTTTTATTTGTGATTTTGCCCCACAATCTCTCTTAATTATTATCTTGATTATTTTATCAAACTTCTATTAGTACTTAGTACCATTATTTGAACTAACTTAGTCCAAATTACCTTATTAAACTTTCAAAACAACTTATATCATCATTATTTTTTATTTTTATTTATCATATTTTTTTTAAATGAAATTTTTAGGGCTTAAAATTTTCTTGCATTATCCATTATTCAATGGTAAAATCCATTTAAATAATCAAATTTGTTGCACTCGACATCATAGCGACCTTTAAATATTTAGGTAAAAAGAATAGATATCTGACATCTTGTTTTTAGAGGGGAAAAAGATCTGGTTTATGGAGTCGCCACCTAGTATTATGATCACTAGGAACCCTAATTAGTTAATATAGATTCTATGGTACAAGACTAGTTACATAAAAGAAAAGATAATATCATCCCTAAAACGTCTTACTTGAGGTAGGTTGCATTGTTGGTTTTGTCTTAAATTGCTAAGGTTTTGTTGTATTATGCTTTTGATAATCTGCCTATAATATTTCTGACTCTAACGTTAATGAATATTCAACTATAAATACTTCGAACCCTGGTGTTAGTAAATATTATGAAAAAAAAGATATGATATTCCTAACTTTGGTATTAGTGAATAGTAGGGTTCAAAATAATTTTCAATTCTAGTGTTTCGATTCATAATTCTGGCATTAATGAATATCAAGGGTATTTCTAATTCTGACACTAGTGAATACAAATATTCTTGACTCTAGCTCTAGTGAACAAGTAAAATTTTGAATTAAAAGCAAAATATATTTTTGTGTTTTTGCAATAAAGGAGCCTTCTTTTTTTTTTAGAGAAAAGAAAAAAACAGAAAAGACAAGTATATATTTATACCAAATTCTCATTTAGCAGTAGAAGTCTACAATCCTATACTAAGTAAAGTCATAAAAAAATGTGCGAGGGACCCACAAATAAATTCAAAAGGGTCCCCAAATTGTTTTTGAATGTTTTGATATTTTAAAAGGCCTATTCAAATAAAAAATAAATAAAAAAAAGTGCATAAGAGTGTGTTTGCCAAACACACCCTTAGCCCCCTCAAGAAAAAATTAGGCCCAGCCCAATCTTAACCGTTTCTTTTTTATGGGCTGGATCTAGCCCGACCATACGGGCTGGGCTTGATCCAACCTACTCAGTTTGGTCACTAGGCCACCCTAGTGACCAAACTAGTTGACAACAACATGCGAGCGTGCCTGAATTATAATTCACGCATGCTTGCACAATAACTAGTTAATTAAAATGCAAATAAGGGAAGAAGTTTACCTGGTACTGTTGCTGGAGACGAAGACGTGAGGCAATCGTGCCTGGTCGAACGAATGGCACCTCTGTGATAGTCCTCCTTTCCTTCTCACTCTTTGTTATATATGATTTTTTTTGTTCTCCCTATCTCTCTGTGTCACCCTCTTTGGCTCTCTATCTTTTTTTTCATCCTTCTCTCTCGTTTTGGCCCCTTGTTAGCTTTTATAGGGCCAAACTCCTAGTTGTTTATTGACAACTATCTTTTCTCCTAGGATGGTAATCTTGTAGATGAAGATGATCATTGCTTGGGTTTACTCCGTGTTTGGTTGAGCGAAAACACCAATAGTTGTACCATTGTTGGACTGTTAGTGATTAACTTTATCCTTGCGCTAGAAGCGCATTGTGGGGATGAATAGAGGCCATTTGGATTTTGGCTTGGATGATTTGTGGTAGATACCCCGATTTGTGATTTTGGCATGAATAGCTTTCATAATGACACTGTTTAGGCTGGAAAGGGTCATTCTTCAATTCCCCCCTTGAAGTTTTGGTGTTATGCAATCAAACCCTTATCTTTGAAAATCTCTTTTTTAATTTCGCCCTTTGATTAATGCAATTGGACCCCTGAATTTTTGCGTCATTTACAAAATAGTCTTTGATTTCAAATTTAATGAAGTCAGTCCTTAATTGACTCCTCAAACTTTTAATTCTTTCAAAATTACCTCTGAAAAAAATCAATTAACCCCCTTATAGTATTAACGCCCATTCACTTGGTTATCTGGAATTTAATTTCTTGCAATTTTGATCCAAATTGACCTTGAACTTTGATATTTCTTCAATTAAGCCCCTAATTGCATTAATTAAAATAATTCAAAGTTTAATTAAGTCTATAAACTTATCAATTCTTCTAATTGTTTTGGCTAAATTGACTTCCAACTTTATAATTTCATCCTTATCAGCCCTCAAACTTTCAATTTGTGTTGTCCTGACCCAATTCTCAAATTATTTTTTTATTCATTTTTTTTTATTTTTTATATTATTATTATTATTATTATTATTATTTTGGAAATTCAAAATTAGATCATGACAGTTGCCCTCTATTTATAATATTTATGATGCAAAGTTATTGAAAATTTTTGTTTCCTTTTTGACTTTATATAGTAAATTTTTAAAGAAAAAAAAACATAGAAAAGAACTTTTACTTCTTTCGAAAATCTTGAAAACTTCATAAGTAGTAAATTGATAGATTACCCTCGTTGAGAGATAGTGAAATCTAAAAATTAGTCATTTGAAAGGCGACCTACATTGTCAATGAAAAATTCAAAGATTTTCAAAAATAGTCTAATTGTTCCATGCGACTTGCCTGTTGGTGAAAACGTTAGAGATTTTGACTTTTCAAAAGTGATCTAATTATTCTAGGTGAATTGCTCTTTGGTGAAAAATACAGAGATTTTTTTGGAAGTGGTCTAATTGTTCCAAGCGATATGCCCATTGGTGAAAAATACGAAGATTTTTTTTGAAGTGGTTGTCATTGTTTTAGGCGACTTGTCCATTGATGAAAAATACAAAATAATTTCTATAGTGATCTAATTATTCTAGGCAATCTACCTATTGGTGAAAAATATGAAGATTTTTCAAAAGTGGTCTAATTGTTTTAGATGACCTGCCCATTTGATGAAAAACACAATGATCTTTTAGGATTGGTCTTATTTTTCTAGATGACCTACCTGCTCCTGAAAACAAACATGGAAGTTTTTCAACATTGGTCTCATTGTAATGGGTGACCTACTCATTAATGAAAGATATAATGATTTTTTTTTTCAGGTTGGTTTAATTCTCATGGGTGATTTGTCTAGGTAAAAAATACAAAAAATCTCTCAAAAGTGAAAAAATTTCAAAAGTATTTTTAATTTTTAGCCATTTCAAAGTGGCCTTCCTTTTGATGGTTCCCATCGGGGATTTCTCTTATGTATTTTTTCAAAACATATTGTTCAATGTTTTGGAGTTAGATGACATGCATGCATTTTTACCTTATTAGAAATATAGGCCCCCATTTCTTCTCATCTTTTTATTGCTTGATTGGTCAGGTCTTGCTATTTCTGATTTGAGTCTTTTTGGTCGTTTGGTTTCTAGCCTACTCGAGTTGGTCTATGTAAGTCTTTTTCTAGAATATTTTTAATTTTACACAATTCGACCTTTATGATGCCTATCATGACCCATTTACTTGCTAGAAATTCTATATCTCGTTGATTAATTTGAGAGGATCATTCATTACTTTCTTGTCTCACTGCGAAAAACATTCAGTGTCACTTGTTGTCTTGAAAGATTCAAATTGCCTCTTATAAACAATAATGCCCCCTTGTCTCAATACCAGAAGTAATTTTTTTTTTACTATTACCTTGAAGGGATCAAATCACCTTTTAAGTACAATATTGTCCCTTTGTACTAGCAATTACCCCTAAGTGTGCTCATGCAGTAACTCAGATAAATAATGATTTTGAGTAACCCTTCTCTCCTTTCTCTCTTTTTTTTTGGTTTGAGTGAAGAAATATTTATCCAGAATGACTTTTGAAATATTGACTTTGCATTTTGAAAATAAAAATTATTTCGATGTAATGTTTAAAGCGTTTTGCTTTTAAAATCTTGCAACTCCCTAGTAATTTTTTAGAAAAGGGATGATTTTTTCTTGTGTTAGCGAGATTGCAATTGATGAAAGTACATAATGAGGTGATCTTCTGCTTTATGTGGGTTTTCAAAACAAGTGCCTAGAGTAAAAACTCATGGTTTTGTTTGAGAAAAAATTGTCTCTTTTTGAACACTCATTTTATTAACATAAATAATAATGAGTAGCTTATTCTCGATATCATAACTCCTATAAAGAAGTATTTTTTGATTTTTGAGATCATCATTTATTATTCCAGGTTGCTTGCTTGCTTGATTAGAAATGACTTTTATAGGCACGTAACGTAGGGTGTTCTTCTTGACTATGAAAGAAAAGGATTCATAAAGCTTAAAAAGTGTTTCAAGGTTTCAAAATTTAGCATCACTATCATAGTTCGACTCTTTGTCTTTCATTTTTTTCTTTTGCTGCTTTTTTTCATTGTTTTGGCCAAGCATCCTCATTTTAGCTTGACTATCATTTTCGCTTTTAATTTGCGTTGCCCCTTAGCATTTGAGTTTCTTGGGATCTTTTACCTTTTGGTTTTCTCACATCTTTTTCATCGATTATTGATTAATGAAATGTCATTTAGCCCTAGTATAAGGTGTGATGCTAGTCAGGGTTTTTTTTTATGAAAGAAAATTTATTTAGGCACAAGAGGGGAGCACAAGGGATGTGTTCATTTTAGAATGTGAAAGGGATAACAAAGATGACATTTTCTCATTTCAAGCGCAAACATTTAAAATCAATAAACTTTGACCTTGTCCAATGTGATGGTTTGGATTTTTACAAAAAGATGCATTCCATGAGTCTATGAATAATTAATCCACTACATACCATTATGCATACATTTAAAACACCTGGCTCAAGAGTCATGGTGTAGGGTGACAATTCATTTTTCTATTCATATTCTCTGGTTTAGAGTTTGGTCAACTCGATGAAGGAGTTGCTTGATTCATTTGTCATTCTATAAATAGAATGTCAAAATATTGTTTTAAACAAACATTAAGTTATTTCTGAAATCAAAAGCAAGTTTAATATTTTAAAATTTCACCAAGGAAAAGATTTTTGCAAAATAGGTTTTGAATTGTGAGATCATGTTAAGCTGTAAAGGTGTATTTGTGGGTTATTATAGGGAATCTCTTTTAGGATTTATGAAAATAAATAATGCTTGATCGTAAATCAAAGAAAGAGACATAATTCAAGGAAAAACTCATTATTTCATTGAAACTTTAGAAAAGAGGCTCAACAATAAAGACTTTATGCTTACATCTTGAGTTATGATTACAAGCAAGGGAATACATAAAAAGGCTAAACACTTAACAACCAATTGATTGAAGTTTTCTAGAATCCCTCAATTGTTCCTCTCCTACAAACTCATCAACTGGGGCATCTTTCCAATAGTCAATTAGGGTTATGTGTAAACCATTCTTAACCATTCATCTTCAAGATAATTGATTTTTAGGGACCGATGTGGAGAAGTTAGCTATAGGAGGAGTAGGTTTTCTTTATTTTAATAGTTCTTTCTCTTACCTTTGTAACCACCTTCGATATTATGAACCTCAATTTCCTTCTTTTTTTTAGTGAAACCTTCTCCTAAATCGAGTCAGCAACCCTACCTAACTAGATGACTTGTTCAATCTTCTTAGCTATAACAACCAAGTCAATAAAATGTTGTGTAGAGCTTCTAACCAAATATTCCAAGTATGGGGCCTTAAAGGTATTGGAAAATAAACTGATCATCTTTTTTTTTCCAACAAAAAAGGATTAACCTGTACAACTGCCTCATGCCAATTTTAGGTGTATTTCTTTATGGACTCCTTGTTGTCCTTCTCAATAGCTTACAAGCTTAACCTATCAGGGGCCACATCCATATTGAACTTATATTGTCTAATGAAGGCATCAATCAAATCCTTCACCTTAGTATTGTCCAACCACATATACCAAGTGAGGGCAACATCACTCAAGTTGTCTTGAAAAAAGTGAATCAATAGTTTCTCATCATAAACCACCTCAGCTATTTTATTGTAGTATGCTTTAAGATGAGTTATAGGACATTGAGTTTCAATATATTTAATAAATTCTAGCACTTTAATTTTTTTTGGATTGACGACATCGGGCATTAAACACATCTCAACAGCCTTTATAAGATTATATAGGCTAGTTCCCTCAATTGCCCTTATCTTTTTTCTCTAGGACAACCAATTTTTTCAGGCCATCTTCTTTTACCACTTTGTCCTTTTGAAATTCCATCACTGTAAAGTCAATGGTAGACGACATTCTTATGGGATATGCTGGTTAAGTAAATTTGGAATACATTACCTGTTAAGATTTAGATGGAACATCATTTGCCCTCAGATTCTATGGATTAAAGGGAGTTACAGGCATAGGTACAAGTTGAGTTATGATTGTCGGTTGTGTAGATGTTGATTCTCCGGATTTAGATCTCAATGCCTATTCGAGTAGACAAGTAAGCCTTATAACTTCTTCTTTAAGACTTTCCAACTCTTTTTGGTGTTAGGCTTCCAATTGGGCTTCTTTTTGTTTTTCCATTTATCTTCTTCTTAAGCGAGTGTTATAGGTGTGGCTTAATGGGGGACCTATATTTCAACCTACTAAAAGAAAATCATGTAATTATGCAGAGAAAAAGCAAAAATGATGATGTTATCAAAAAAAAATGTATATTAAATGTGGACTCTCCCTTCACGGGGTGACAACGGTCATTATTCATGGATTTTAGGAACCTGAGGTCATTATCATGCCAATGAGGAGATCAATGTCTAGTCTTGCCTAAGTTTGAGCTTTTGATAACTCTCCAGCTTCCAATTTAAGACAATTTCTTTTTGTCAACTATAATAACTCAAACTCTTGTAAAATTCCTATGTGACGACCATTTGCCACCCAATAGTCTTAGAATTCATGATGCCACATGTTGGGCTTTCTATAATGAGATTACACAGGGTACAACCTAGGAGGTAGGTTCTAGTCGTTAATTGTATCAAGGGGTAGGTTGTTATTTAGTCTTAATGGGTCTCTTGTATGTATTGTGATCGTCCTTGAATGGTTGATATAAGGCTTATAAGGAGTTTGAAGATAAAGACCCTGAATAAAATCAGATTAGCATACCAATCACTTCCAACTAAACAATCAAGCAAGAGTTGAATGGTTTCATGAGTCTTACCCGGGCTAAAGTCATTGGGGGTATCGTTACTTCCCCACCTATCCTAAATTTTAAGGTGTGTGCTTTTAAAGTGATGCATGAAAATAAGAATGTGTGCTAAAGTAGTAAAGACAAGAAAATAAACAGAGCACAACAAACAAGATAGTAATAATAAGACAAAAATCAAAGCTTAGTCCTAACTCCCTAGTTGAGTCATCATTCTATCGCACCTAACATCGCGGTGACCTTTAGTTTTAGGTAAAAAGAAAAAATATTTGGCATTTTGTTCTTAAAGGGGAAAAATGTTTGGTTTAAGAGGTCACCACCTAGTATTATGGTCATTAGGAACCCTAACTTATTAAGAAAGATTTTATGTTAGGGTACTGCTTACATAAAAGGAAAGATATTATCATCCATAAAATATCCTACTTGAGATAGGTTGCATTGCTAGTTTTGTCTTAAATTGCTAAGGATTTGTTGTATTATGCTTTTAATAGTCTGCTTATAATATTCTTAACTCTAATGCTAGTAAATATTCAACTACAAATACTTTGAACCCTGGTGTTGATAAATATTATGAAAAAAGGTATGATAGTCCTGACTTTGGTGTTAGTGAATATTGGGGTTCAAAATAATTTTCAATTCTAGTGTTCCGATTCATAATTCTAGCATTTGTGATCAATGGTATTCCTAATTCTGACATTAGTGAATATAAATATTCTTGACTCTAGCGTCAATGAACAAGTGAAATTTTGAATTAAAAGCAAAAAATATTTTTATATTTTTGCAATGAGGGAGCCTTTCTTTTTTTTTTAGAAAAAAGAAAAAAAATAGAAAAGACAAGTATATATTTTATACTAGATTTGCATTTCACAATATAAGTCTACAACTCGATATTAAGTAAAGTCATAAAAAAAGCATGCGAAGGACTCACAAATAAATTCAAAAGGATCCCTAATTTTTTTTGAAATTTTTTGATATCTTAAAAGATTTGTTTGGCTAGATATTAAAAAAAATAAAAAAAAAGGGTATAGGAGCCCAAAAAAAAGGTCGACTAGGACTGAGACTCGGGCCTAATATGGTCTCAACAATTATTTTTTTTAGATTGAATCTAGCTTAGTCATATGGACTAGGTTTGATCCAGCCTACCCGTTTGGTCACTGATCTAGTCTAATGACCAAGTTGGTCCACAACAACAAGCAAACATGTCACCGTATAATCATTGTGAATTATAATTCATACATGCGTCTTTGGATTAATGCAATCAAGCTCTTATCTTTGAAAATCTTTTTTTCTTTTAATTTCATCCTTGGATTAATGCAAGTGGACCTTTGAATTTCTGTCTCATTTACATAATAGTTATTAGTTTCAAACTTTTAATTCTTGCAAAATTACCCCTGAAAAAAAATCAATTAACCCCCCTATAATATCAATGCTTATTAACTTTGGTCCCTAAAATTTAATTTCTTGGAATTTTGGTTAAAATTGACCCTGAATTTTGATATTTCTTCAATTAAAAATTAAAAAAAATCACTTGTATTTTTACGTATCAAATCATAGGAAAATAATTATAAATGTAAAGAAAGTATGGGGTGTTACATTTGATATCAGAGTCGACCTCACTGGCTGTCCGGTTGTGCCGATGGGGTCGTCGGGCTCCTTAAGAGGTGTGGATTGTCATATCCCACATCGGCGGGTGAGGGATTGGTAGCTGGCCTTATTAAGAGTGCTGGTTGCTAACTTTTCATATGCGTTTTGAGGCGTCAGGCTCAGATGTGAGCTCGCATCACCAGGAACAAAACTGTGAGGACGGTAAGGCCCAAAACGGACAATATATGGAAAGTTAGGCTGGACTGTTACGTTCAGTGGGTTTATGAAATGTAAAGGATGTAGGAAGGCAAATAAAAATTATTGTATTGATATGTGTAATATGATGGTAATAAAATAATAAAGCTTTTTAGATTTGTGGGAGATTAAATTGCCAATATGGTTTAGATAAATCAGGATAAACATATCAACAATAATATGGTTCTTGATCCCTTAACTTATAAAGAGCAAAGGATGAAACCTTATGATTTAAATGGATTAGAATGAGAACTTTAAGAAGATGAATGAATCAACAAAGGTTGGACTCGTTTTGAATGTGGAATGGTTATGTGACCAGCACCATGATGACAGATGTGATCTTATATTAGTAAAATATTGAACATAATTCCTGGTAACAAATAAGAAGAGCCCATTAGAGAGTGAAGAAAAAGGGAGGAGAAAGCACATAATCTTTTTCAAAGTGATTCCAATACAATGAGAAAGTGGTCTTTGCCCTTGATTCTTTTGAATTTGTAGAAATAAGCTAGGAAATGTATGGAAGCTGACTATCTATAGTATGGAGAATTCTAGAAGTCTTGTTTCGAAAAGGTTTAATATTTGTGCAGACTTAAGTTAATGTGTAGAAAATTGATAAGAAAATGTAAAGTATTATGTATGATTTTTCTTAAATGGAAAATTTGGTTATATAGGAAATAAAAGGTGGAAGTGGTGAAAAGGGGTTTTGTACATGAATTACAATGAAATGCTCGTTTTGTATTTGTCTTGAATATTTTATTACAAATTTTTTTTTATGATGGCCGAACCATTTTCAGCAAAATATCACATGAAGTACTATACCAAATAGTATTTCTACCGACAATGTTTGGGATAAATGAAAGTTGTGCATAGAAAAGGATGTTAAGTATGTAGTATAAGATGATACACATCTTGTGATATGATCAATGGGGATGATGGAGTACGCTTAGAAGTTACGTGATGAGAGTGGTTTAAGATAATCCATACAAATAAAACTAAGAAAATCATGGTACAATGAAAGTGAAAGGAGCATAAATGAATTTAAGATTTATACAATTCTGAAGAACCAAGGGTGGTGAATGTAGTTTAAAATCCTAGGAATGAGAACTAAGGTGAAGACCTTAAAGGAGGAGACGAAGTAGTTGTTTTGATAAATAAGTTACAGACAAACAAAGATCATATTGAATAGTTTAATGATGTATGATTGAAGGTTATAACAACATCATAATGGTGTAAGAATGGTGGCTGAATTTCGTTAAATATAATTGTATGCAAAATGTAATAGTTTTAATGGTGGGATTCCACATCAAGAGTTACTGCTAGACAACACATAATGGAACAGTTGAAACTAGTTATTTACAGTGTAAAGGTGAAATCGTAAAGGTTAACAAAAAAAAAAAACAAACAGGGGAAGAATGATGCAATTTGGGTGATTGTGGATTAACTAAGTCAGCCCTTATTTCCACCACTAAGGATGACTGACCCAATAGACAAATTGGTCAAATTGTATGTTAAAAAGATTGTAAGGTTGCATGGGGTGCCGATATCTATTCTGTTTGACCGTGACCCAAGATTCACATCTAGATTATGGCTAAGAATTCAAAATGCTATATGAATGGAATTGAAGTTAAACACTGCATTCCACCCACAGACAGATGGGCAGACTGATAGAATCATTCAGACTTTAGAGGATTTGTTGATGACATGTGTACTAGACTTCGGGGTGGAGTTAGGAAGAATACTTGCATCTGGTGAAATTCATGTATAATAATAATAATTAGACAACCATAGGATTGACTCCTTTTGAAGCATTGTATGACTGAAAGTGTCATACCCGTTTATGTTAGGAAGAAATGAGAGATGTTATAGTTTACATTTTTAGTTGAAGTTATGTATTGGAAAATATATAAATTATATGAAATAATGATGAAATTAATGTGTAAATTTCATTGTAAATTGATTAATGATATAAGGGATCATTGTTATGTTTTGAGAAAATAAATTTAAACACACACATCATTTAAGGAAGAACGATTTAAAGTAGATTGTGTGTTTGTTGTTAAAGAATGAATAAAGATACTTTGAATGGTGATAGTTGAACCATTATTGATATGTCTTTGAAATGTAAAATAATTAAGTAGGGAATAATTAAATGCAAATTGTATGTATGAGGTGAATACGATACTTGAGAGAGATAAGTTAGATAGTGATTGACGTAGTGATAGAATAACTTGACCAATGATTATATAGAGTAGATGAATCGGTAACCAAAATGATTTGCAGAAAACCAACGTGGAAATTTGATGAATAGGTGTGGAGATTGATTTGAAAGGTTAAGAATGGGTTGCTTTGAATTTCTATGTTTATGGCCAAAAGTTTTACAATAATAATAATAATTAGATTGATAGTTTAACTTTCCTTAATATAAACGACATGTAAGATTAATGTATTAGAATTGGGGTGGAATTTGAGTTAGATTCCATATAGGTGTTGATAAGTTTCTATTAAGATCCGAGATGATTTGACTGTGGAAGTGCTGCTAGTGGGGATTTTGATCGACATGTAAAGGAATTAAGGATTAAAACAATTAAAAAAAATTAAAATTATGGAAGAGTTCTCAAATTGCAAAAGAAACTTGGATACGAGAGTCTGAAATAATGAAAAAGAATTCAGAAATTGTTTCACAAATAGGTATGAATCTTAAATTTTGAGGATAAAATTTTATAAGGAGGGAGGAATGTAAACCCCTGGTTATAATTTTTCTAGACTATAAGACCAAGAGGAGTCAATGTTCAAATAATAGAAAGTTAGGGGTTTATATACAAATGATAAAATGACCCTTAGCGTGAAACCCTAGAAATTTATAATTTAGATATTCATATGACTCGGTGGAAACTTTGTAAAATCCCAACAAAAAACTTCACCATGATGAATTGAATAATGAGAAATAAAATAGAAATGGTGATAAATTGTAAAACTCCCGATCAAATTTTATGATATTAATAAAATTATTGATAATTCAGAATCGAGAATGAGTTGAGCTAGTTAAAATAAAATAAACTTGAATGGTATTGAATTATTAGAAAAGAAATTTTAGAGAGAGATTTTTTTGCATAGTATTTTAAAAGCGGACCGAGAAAAGACATTTGGTTGAACAAATAGATACCCGAACTTGATATAAGGATGTTTTAGTAAATATGGATAGATTTGCTATATAAATAGTAAAATTATGCAGAAAAAAGAGAGGATGGCCGAATGAAAAAAAAAGAAAGGGGAGACAGTGAGAGAGTGTATCTTGAGAACAGACACTAAAACAGCCATATCTCTATATTACACCATTGGATTGGTCTAGTTTTTGGATATATTATGGTTCTCACCACCCTCTAACATCTGACCACTGGGATCTGAATGTTCTGGTTTGGTGTGAGAGATATAGCTCTCGCAATATTTCAAGGAAAACCTGCCTGCAGGTCAGTCACGGTTACCGGCAGTTTCCACCATTGTCCACCGTTGGATCCTGCTCAAATTTGGATATGTTGGTCATATTGGTGAGCTCTTTATTATGAACGGTGGAGATCGGGATTTGATACTTCTACAAGGAGGTATTCATCATAGAACAATACATTGTTAATTTTCAGGCCTGTTTGGTTTTGTTTAGATCTAGAAAGATCTATTCGTTAAAATTCTATGATGTTTGGTATGTGTTGAATGACATAATGGTAGTTAACTTCACCATTTGGATTGTATTCATGCTGATTGAGTTGGGAGAAACGGGAACCTTACTGAAATGTTGTTTTTAAGTTAGGTTAGCAAAAATGAAATGAATGAAAAGTGTGGTGGCTTGATTTGTGTTTAACCATCAAAAGCATGCTAATTATGCTTTCAATTGAAGAAAATCCTTAATGTCTTTCCTTAGGCATGCTCGGCAATATTATTAATAGTAGGAAAAGGGAGATATTGGTTGTCTCAATCTATGTATTGGGACTTAACAGTTTTATCACCTACCTTTCGGCTGTGGTTAGGGAACCAAAATGATAAAATTCCAGATTCAGTTCTTCACAAAAGTTGTAGGTATGAATGTTATTTTTTCAACAAACCTAACCTCGTATAATTTGGAGTTATAGAACTCTAGATATGGACAAAAAATGAAAGAAGGGTCGAAACTGTCTGATATTTGATAGATTTTGTTGAGTACTATAACATATAAATTCGGGGGTGTTAAGGGCAGAATTGGTCTTCTGATCCTTCAGTAGAGTTGTAGGGCCGTGTCTTATCTTTTCAATGAGCCAAACCACACTTAAAACTAAATTCTATAACTTTACTTATGAATTAAATGGTAAATAGTGTTCTCGAGTGAAAACTGATCTAGAAAGTGTAATGAGGTAGTTGAAGGAAATAATCGGAAAAATGAAATTAAAACATGGTGATGAATTCATGTGAATGAGATTGCAATAGTATGAGAACACATATTGTGATAAAATTAGAAGAGGGTACTAATTGTATCTCTTGATTATCAAACAGAAAAGATGTATGGAGCAGGGTTGTCAGTAGTTAAAGAGACTCGATCGGTTGGGGAAACAGGTAGGTGCATCACACCTTGTCTTTTCAATTTGTGTAAACTCATTGATAAATTTCAGAATTTATTGTTTTATTGCTTCGATAAACATTGGAATGAATATGAGTACCTTTGCATACATTGATGTGTATCAACTAGTTATGATATAATTGGAATGAATACGAGTGCCTTGCGTACATTGATATGTATCAAACTTGTAATGATATTATTGGAATGAATAAGAGTACCTTGCGTACAACGGTATAGATCAATTAGTTAGGATAAATTGGCTCTTAAAAAAAAGATATTTTTGACACTTTTATATGGTATATAATATGAGTAGAGGTTGAGATAAAGAGAAAAGGTTGAGTTGTGGATGTTGTGTGTAAATGGAAAGGTTGATGAATTTGGTCAGATTCGTCTCCTGACTTGTAGAGAGAATTTGAGTAGGAAGATGAGGGAATTAGGATTAGGTTCCTCATAATAATTGTAGTTTTGGATGTTGACTAACTAAGAAAACTCGTCTTGCTCAATTTGGAGCTATAAAACTCTAGCTATGGGTCACCAACCGAGACTAGGTCATGACAGACCCTATAGGGCAGTAGGTCTAATTTGTTGACAAATAATTTCGAGTGTCTTGAGGGTAGAACTGGGTTCTCCTCTCTTCAAACGACTTGTAGCCCCGTGTCTTAGTTTTCTAACGAGACCAACTTCGCTTGAAACGGAGACCTAGAACTCCAGATATAGTCAAAACGCTGAGGAAAGGTCGGAATACAAACTCTACTGGCAGATTCGGAAAATCACCAAAGCGACTATTTAGACGCGTTAAAGGGTGAAATTTTGGGTCCTTTCCCTTCGGGAATTATGTGATATTATATCTTAGCTTTGAAAAGAAACGAGCTATGTTCAAAATGAAAATTTGTAATGATAACTATGGTCGGACAAAAAATGACAATATTAATGAATGAAATTAGCATGGACTAGCATACATTTAATGTATGCTAGGATCCCGGGTAAGGGGATCACCATGCATCGATGCCTATGAGGCATGAACTAGCATACATTTAGTGTATGTTAGGATCCCGGGTAAGGGGATCACCATGCATCAACGCCTATGAGGCATGGACTAGCATACATTTAGTGTATGTTAGGATCCTGGGTAAGGGATCACCATGTGTGGACTAGCATACATTTAGTGTATGTTAGGATCCCGGGTAAGGAGATCACCATGCATCGATGCCTATAGGGCATGGACTAGTATACATTTAATGTATGCTAGGATCTCGGGTAAGGGGATCACCATGCATCAATGCCTATGGGGCATGAACTAGAATACATTTAGTGTATGTTAAAGTCCCGGGTAAAGGGGATCGCTAAGCATCGACGCCTACAAGGTGATGATAATACCGGTGAAATTGGTATTGACAATGAGTTAGGCAGAAATAGTTGTTGTTGATCTTATGGAATCTTGAATGGAAGTTGAAAATGGAAAGTGAAACGGTTTTAGTAGTTGAATGAGAAAGAGTTCCAATGGAAAACAAAAATGGAGAACTGTATAGAATATGATTACATGTTTGCCTTTTAAATTGTTGGATAATTGTGTTACTATACTTATTGTGATATTCATGTTTCAATAATATGTATTTTTATTTCAGGACCATCGCGTGCACGACAGGAGTAGATCCTAGCTTTTATTCACTTTTTGTTATGTAGTTTTAAGGAGTATATCCTTGTATTTTGAAATATTAAAACATTTATATAACTTAATTTATATAATGAATGTTTTAAACTTGATTAGATGAACTTAACTCTGAAATCCATATAATCATGTTTCATGTTTGCGTGTTTATCTCATTTATTCCTCTATAATGATATATGTTGTTTAATGTATGTTACAAATATTATAATTATAAATGATGACGATGTTTGTGGGATTGAGACCCAGGACGATTGGGTCGTGATTGAGTTATGAGATGTGAAATATTAAAAGTGTAAACAGGGTATATGTCAATAACTTGGGACCTCTCGGTATAGGGGAGACTCTGTTAAAATTTCGATAGACTTTTATATGAGAACTGTATATAAAAAAATCACTTGTATTTTTACGTACCAAATCGTAGTAAAATAATTATAAATGTAAAGAAAGTATGGGGTGTTACAAATTTTTTCTTTCAATTTTATTTTTTAATATTAATTTGATTGAGAATTAAACTTTATGATTTGTTTTATTTACTTTTCATTAGATTATCGTGATCTCATGAAGGGATTTTACTGTTCCCCTTCTCGCAAAACACTATTCATTGAAATAGTGTTTTGCTTTTTTTTTTCTTTTTCAATTAATTTTTTTTCAATTTCTTTCTTTAATATTAATTTTTTTATATATAGTTATCACACTTTCATGACACGGTCTTATAGTCAAACCCACATCCAAGGCTTTTGGGTCTAGTGTTGCAGCGAGACCCAAGGCTCTTGAGTCTAGCTTTGCAATCAGACCCACTTAAACTTAGGTCATGCAAATTTAATATTATTATTAATATTAAAAATATTATTATTTATATTATAATGAATATTGTTAATATTATTATTATTATTATGATTATTAGTGTTATTCATATTCTTAATATTTTTTATTATTAAATTTTTTTAAAAAATTATTACCATTGAAGAAAAATTATAAATTTGATTTGAAGGAATTAAAAACTATAACTTTAATCAGACAAGTTGTTTATTATTATTATTATTATTATTATTGTTATTATTGTTATTGTTATTATATGAACTAGACCTAGAAACTTGGGTCTGGCGCCCCAAGTTTATAATCATTAGTATTATTTTTATTGTTAACATTATCATTATTATTAATATTTTTTTAAAAATAATATTATTACTATCAAAGAAAAACCATAAATTTAATTTTAAGGGATTAAAAATTAAAAGAACTTGGGTCAGATAAATTTAATATTATTATTAATATTAAAATATTATTATTTGTATTATAAATAATATTATTGGTATTATAATTAATATTATAAATATTACATTTAAGTTAAACATTACAGTCACATTCAACACTCTTAAATCTAATTTTACGAATAAGTCTAACACTCTTAAATATTAATATTTTATATATAAAAAAAAATTAATCCACGTCACAGCACAAACCACTAATATCCTCTTATAAAGAAACAAGAGAATCACCAAACAAAGTAAAAAAACGCCACACGGTTTGCCGACCCATGACCTGTCTGCCACACCTGGCATCCTGAGTATGACTTTCTTGATTTTGGAGCCTAATATTTATGATTCATGGTCATGGTTGCAAGGGCAATCTTGTCCACCTAACCTTTTAGCTACATTTGTTTATATCCAAGCTCACGCATCACATGACGTTCTCCCTTTCCCTTGTACCACCGGACAACACTTGCCTTGCCCTATCTGTTTGGTTTCGGTGTCATACAAAATCTGTACACTCCATTCTCATCCACGTCATAGCCGAAGCGTAAGATCAATTTGCCCAAACTACTATGCATGTTAATGCTATTCAGCCGGGTGGGATTAAATTTTCTATAAATATATAAAAACAATATTTAGATTATATAAAATTATTAAAATTAATTTATTATTTGACTCTTTATCTATTTTGAATTTAAAATCAAATCGTGTAAAAATAACTTTAATGCAGCTTAATTGACTTGACCAGTCTAAAAATATCAAATCATATTTGATTAATCATCTCAGTTTAATTTCTAACAAATTGTTCTTATATGTATTATCTATTAGATTCTCTAATAAATTAGCCCAAATAAAAATCAAAATACTTAAAAAAATAGGATTAAATAAATTAAACAAATTAACTTATTATCAAGTCAACAATTAATTGATTTATATTTGAAAACCAAGTACAATATCTAGCAAAGTATCATGATCCTTCAAATATCAGAAAAGTCATAAGTGGTTTAACTTAACTTTTCAGTGATTAGTTTCTCAGTGTATCTATCATCCTTTTATTAACAATGTTCTTATTTAGACATTATAACATGAGATGTGTCTACTCTGTCAAAGCATGTTTGTTTTTAATATCATAGTTATTGATTATTTGAATAAGACTTAAAACTCTTTTCAAATCTCTTTTCACCTTGCGTAAGGATTTACAATTAATATTATTTAAAAACAAATGAAAGATTTTCGTCCTTTCACCTAGGGTGATGAATTTTCTCTTGATTACTTAAATACCTTCATATAATTTATTTTATACCCAATATCTATCCATTTGTTACAATTGATTAGACAATGTATAATATGATCAAATCATAACATTCATTATATAAGATAACTTAGTGATTCCAAGTCTAAGGATCACTTACACAATCGTCGTGTGAACCTTTCCATAGACATTGGTGATCTCTCCATACAAAATTTTTTATACAAGTCAATTTAGTGTACACATCATTTAAAAAGCACCTACATATTAATTCTACATATCCCTCACACCTCAGTTTATGAGAATAATTGTTTCTTTTCATAAAAAAAGAACATAATATGTATCAGTCTCAACAATTCTAATTAATATCTAGTCTTAATAGAGCATTGATTAGAAACATTTAAGAACAATACTTTGATGCAATAAAAATCTCATAATTATAACAACTTTATAATTTTCTTTGCAATGTATTTTTGTCTTAAGGAATTTATCTATACTTTATATTCATTAATTAAATATTTGATGAATATTAAAGATAAATAAAATATTTTATTAAAGTTTAAATATGTTTACATCAACATAGTCAATGCCACGTTTAACCAATTAATTGACTATAGGGTATATATACCAACAATCTTCCACTTGCACAAAAATTAATCATTCATGTATCACATACCATATTGCTCTACTTGACGATAAAGCTTTCACTCAGATAGTGGCTTAGTAAGAGGATATAGCTTAGTAGGAAGATATACAAGATTCTCTTTAGTGACTTCTCACTCTATTTTTACATCTTTCCTTTTTAAGATTCTCTAATCAAATTGAATTGTCCTTGCTTTTTTCAATCATTGTTCAAACCTTGGTTCTTTTGCATGTGCAATGACTCCATTGTTATCATAATACAATACTTTTCAAGGATTAGATTTAGACTTCAATTCCCAATGTAAGCTGCTATTAGATAGATGAGAGCTACAAAACACATCGGTGATTTGATTAATGTGAACACAACAACTAGACTATGGAAAAAGCATAAAAACAAACGCACAGGACAAAATCCTATTATAAACAAGTCTTAACATACATCCAAAAAGTTTTCATAAATGGGACAACTCGCTCTCAAACGAGGATAAACCTAGCTTAGTAGAAGAATTGCGAGGAATTGGCATTATTATTCATTAAATGCTCTTAGACAGAAAGATAATGAAAGAGGACATAGAACAGGACACTTGCCAACACCTAGTGTGTATTTCTTACATTCTTTGTCTAGGAGAAGCTTTCCTCCTTTTTTCTGAGAAAGAGACATAATACAAGAGAGTATACTTACTTAGCTTAAGCAGTTCCTGTTATCAACCTTTCCTGTTGATCTAACCTTTTCACCTTTATAATGCCAAAGAGAACTTGGAAACTGAAAAATGCACAAAGGATGGATGCTGTAGTGGCTGGTACCTAGGAAGGATGACACATTTAAACAAATAAAGTGGCAGGCAAGCCAACTATTATTCTAGACATGCTAAAATGTCATAAATGCATGAGTTCACTGATTTATTTATTTTTTTTCTATACATGTAAATTCAATATTTTCTAAATGCAAAAACAATATTGATGGTGAAAATGTTAAAGATAACGATCTTATTCAAGCTTCTTGACAAAAAATCACAACCAAGGTAAATTTCTCTATCACTATTTATACAAGTTCTCGGCATGATTGGAAACATGTGTAATGTCCTGAAGCAACTAACATGCAAATTTTCAACAGAAGCATCGTTCAAATATGTCAAATCATGAATAATGCATTCAGTGATAAATGAGGAAATATTAACATTGCGTTTAGTGAAACCTAAATGAAAGATAAACAAGAATACGATGAGCATGATTTTCCCAAAGTCATAAGACAGATTAACTCACACCCCCTACTGTCTTTTGAACAGCTGCAACACGTTGGAATGCCCTCTCAGCCTCTAGAGTTCGAACTCGAAGCTTCAAATCACCTTGCTTCTGCAATGTAGGGTTGATTGCTAAGTAACAACTAACAAGTATGGATGTGGCTGCAGGTGAGTGGAGAGTGAAACCGATTTCTTAATATGCTGCGATTTGGGGAAAGGGAAAGGGAAAAGAGGAAAAGGGAAGGGTGGAGTGTCGGGCGGGGAGTGGGGAATGGAAAGGGAAGTGCTGACTCAGCACTCAGCAGGGAGTGGGGAATGGAAAGGGCATGAAATTGTGAAATCGGTCCGATTTGGGTGATTTTAACAAGTTGAACCGATTTTATGCGAGTTTGATCGATTTTATAGGTTTTCGAGTTTTTAACCCGATTTAACACGTTTTTAAATTTTAACTCCTAAAATCATATGATTTTACGAGTTAAAAACGCATTTTTGATAACCTTGCTTGTACATAACATCATATACATTATAGATCCTAAATCTAAAGTATATGGAATCATCTTCATCCTATCTCTCTCAATTTATGTTTTAAGGCACATATCTTTGAAGAGATGTATACTATGCTAAATAGGTAAGTATCCTATTTTGGATTATTTCATGCTAAATTATTTTATTATCTTATCTATGTACGTGGATTGGGGCAATCCAAGCAACCTTTTAGATCTATTTTTATAGATCTTTATTCCTATTGTATAGGTTTCTCTCATATATATCCTTCATGGAGAAATTCTTGGGCAACCAAATTTTTACTAACTCAAGTAAAGAAATGCCATTTCTTTTTTATTAATAATATGTTTTCTACATATAATATTAGGAAAACAAATCCACTCCCACTAATCTTTTTATAAACACAAGGCTTATCCATATTTTTTTATGAAATCAAACTATTTGAATATCTCATCAAAATAGATATTCCAACTCATTAAAGCTTGCTTAAGTATATAAATGAATTTTTATAGCTTGCATACTTTATTGGCAAATTCTTTATATTCAAAACTTTCAGGTTGAGTCATATATATATATATCTTTTTAAATATTCTCATTCAAGAATACAATTTTAACATTCATTTTTCAAATCTCAAAACCATGGTATGCAACTATAGCAAGTAAAATCCTTATGGATTTTAACATTGTTATGACAAGAAAGTTTCATCAAAGTCAACCTATTTGTTTTTATTTGTAACATTTGACAACTAGTTAACTTATATGTTTGTACATTACCATCCATGTCAGTCTTTCTCTTAAGGACCAACTTAGATCCGATAAGTTTTATCCCTTCAAGTGGATTAATCAAGGTCCGTACCTGGTTAGCATACATAGAATTCATTTTAGATTTCATGACTTTAAGCCATTTTCTAAAATCAATATTAGATATTGGTTTTATTTAATTGGTAGGCTCATTAAGTATGAATAACTCATCATTCTCAACTTCCATAAGAAGTTCATATCTTATTGATGCATGATGTGTCCTACTAGATTTACAAAGTTCATATGCTTTTTGACCTTCATGTTGAACATCTAATGTTATAACCTCAGGCTCAAGTTCTATTTGGATGTTAATTTGTGGTCCTCGAGCTTTTTCAAGTTCTATTCCCCCTACTACTCATTTCAAGAATAGATTCTTTCTCTAAAAAGGTAGCATGTTTTGAGACATCTATTTTTGTTCAATGAGGTGATAAAAATAATATTCAATAGTTAGATATCCCACAAACTTGCATTTATCTAACTTAGCTCTTAGCGTATTAGATACAATACACTTCACATAAACATCACATCTCAAATATTTAATTATGATAAGATTGGTCTCCTACCATTCTTATCTCATATAGAGTCTTATCAAAAGATTTTAATGGAATATGTAAGTAGTAGTTTGTAAGGTATAGCTCTATAAAAAAGATAAAAGGTCTACATAACTTATCATAAGTCGTACCATATCTAATAGGGTGTAATTTCTCCTTTCAGAAACTCTATTATGTCGTGATGTTCTAGGAGGTATCCATTGTGAGGGAATCCTATTTTTTTTAGATAATCTTGAAAATCTTGGATAAAGTATTCACCACCTAGATTCCATCAAAGTATCTTAATACTCTTTTTTTTATTTGTATTTCAACTGTATTTCTATGTTCTTTGAAGCTTTTAGATGATTTAGACTGTCATCAAATACACATGACCATATCTAATATTGTCATTAATGATGAAACATGTATATCCATCTATGACACAAATCATTATTGATCCACATACATCTGTATAAATCATTATTGGTCCATATACATGTATATCCATCTATGACATAAATCATTATTGGTCCACATATATCTGTATATATTAGACCTAATAATTCATTAGGTCTTTTACTCTTTTAATAAATGATATCTAGGTAATCTTACCTAATAAACAAGTTTTACAAGTTTCATATGATTCATAATCAAAAGGATAAAATATCATTCTTTATATAACTTAGTGATTCTTGTTTCATTGATATGATCTACTTTACAATGTCATAAATAATATGGTTATTGATTATCTAATTTATTCTTCTTACTATTTATATTAAACATGTGCTTCTCAAGATCAAGTATATACAACTCATTTGTATAAGTACCAAATCTATAATAAATTTTATTAATTTAGAAGGAACATCATTTTCCTTTAATAAAAAATTTAAATCCATTCAGAAATGGAGATGATGTTTTTAGAAATTGCTAGATTTTTTTTTATCAAGTTCTAATATTAGCCCATTTAGAAAAGTTAATGCAACAATCATTAGTTTATTGCCTCTAGGTTTATTTTGTCTTTATTCAATAAATAAACATACTTGAAGTAGAAGTTTCAATAACCTTCTTAGCATTCCCAGTTGTAAGATAATTTTTGTAGTTCCTCCTGTAATGACTTTCCTTGCCACAATGATGACAATTACCCTTGTCATTTTTAGTGCCCCAAGTAAGCTTTTATGCTCGAACTACAAGACCAAGTCAATGCTACATATAACACCCGGGAGAGATATGGGGACATTCTTTAACCCATTTGGGTCTTGATCTATATTTTTTATTGGAGGTAGGATCATCTGGTGGACCCAATAGAAATTGAGTATACGGTTTCTCTAACACTGCAACCTAGAACTTATGGACAACTTGCAGTGTTTCAACTGTTGGTTAATTACCTGCAATCAGTTCTGAGCCTCAAACGCTAGAATTTGAGGATATTTTAAACCAACGAGTTAAAGCTCAGACGACCCATCTTGTTGTTCATACAAAACGACTCACTATTGAGATGGCCAAACTCCATCGATTGTACATAGAGCTCAAATTATAGATGGGTGGTACATGTGCTCCCCCACGGCCTCACTATCTCAACGAAGACCCTCCTCCTCCTCCTCCAATGCTTCTTTTTTAGATTAATTATATTTGAACTTATAAATATTTAAATTTGTAATAAATATTTGATTTTTAGTTTAATTTATTTGATTTTAATTATTTTCTACTTTTTTTTAATAGATTTTTTAAATAATTATTGACGGACTACCTTTGTCGGTATATGCAAAGAGTTCAAAAAGAATTACTGCAAATATCACTGCAACTGTTTCATCATCAACGGAATTGCATACGGTCTTGTTGTCGGTTATATGTCAAATTCACCGAGAGAAATACCGATAAACAAAAAATATCATCAGTGGAATTACATACGGTGTTTCTGTTGTTGATATGTCATATTCACTGATGAAAATACTGATGAAATGAAATGAGTAAATTTTTTTTTACATGCCTTTTGCATTAGCAAATCCATTGATAATTTTATTATCGATAAACTCACCAACATACTATAAATCATTAAAAATAATTTTTTTGACAGTATTTATGTTCAAGAACTCGTCGGTAAAATTTGTACCAATGGACTAATATTGATAGAATATTTTGTTGGTAGATTTAAAAATTCTGGTAGTGAGAAAATTTGACATGCGGAGAGTTATGCCTTTAGGTACCTTTATGAATTTAAGGAGTAGATATTATTGTAGATCTTTTTGTGTTAACCGTAGTAGGATTGGATGTGGTATTACGATCGAGTTCAAATGGTTAGAAGATGTAGGGAGAGTGGTATCTGATTATTACCATATATATGACCATGGAATTTATTAAGGGGATGGATGAGTTAAATTGGCTATGCAATCCCTAAACAAGGCTGAAATAGTGGAGATGCATGCCTTGGAAAAAATTTCCTGGGCGAAGAACAGTGTTTCTCAATCTTTGAGCTTTTAAAAGAAACCATAGAAGTTCCATTCGAAGACAGTCCTAACACAACATAAATAACACAACATAAATCAATGACTGTAGTAGAAGAATTCTCCTCTGGCATGCAAGAACCAAAAGATATGCCTCATGTAAGGTTTTTTTGACCACAAGATACCTTTAAAGGATGAGACTAGACTTATCAATGTAGCTCCATATAGAGATGCCCACTTCTAAAAGAAAGAGATTGAGAAAATAAGTGGCAGCTGGGATGCCTCAAAACGGCTTCCTTCGGTCCACCAACGGCCATTCCTCCTTACCAGTTCTGTTGGTGAAAATAAAGGATGGGAAATGGTGATTTTTCAATGATTATCACGCTCTTAACAAGGCTATATTTAAGGGATTTTTATACCAATTATTTATGACATAAAAGATGAATTGGGAGGCATTTGGTTTTTTACTAAGTTAGGCCTTCACTTTAGGTATCATCGGATTCGGGTACACGAAGGAGACATCCATAAAACTATTTTTCAAAATCATCACAACCACTATGAATATCTGGGGGAAAATGAGTGCCTCTTCGATATTATTTCAAAACATGACGTATAGGTAGTAGACCAATAAAAAATTACAGCTATGATCTGTTAGCCTAAACCACCTACAGTTTTGGCTTTACGAGGATTTCTTAGGCTGACAGGGTATTTCAGAAAATTTATGAAGCATTATGTGATCACCGCTAAACCACTCACAAATATGTTAAAAAAAAGTTACAGATTCATATAGATGGAAGAGAGGAACAAGGCTTTTTCACAACTTAAGAAAGTTATGTCACAAACTCGCATTCTCGTCATGCCTGACTTTGATATAGAATTTGAAGTTCAAATCGATGCCAATGATGATGCAGGTGTAAACTAAAAAAGGATGACCTTTTATGTACCTTAGTAAGGCTCTCGATCCTAAGATAAAGGGGTAGTCAGTTTATGCTAAGGAGATGCTTGCTATCGTTGAAGCTGAAGGCCATATCTCCTTGAATAATGATTCAAGACTTTCACCGACCAACGACCTTCGAAGCAACTTCTAGAGAAACAGGTAATCACGTTGAAATAGCCGAAGTTTATGGTCAAATTTTTGGGGTATGAATTCAAAACACATTACCATATAGGAAAACAAAATTATGTGCCAGATTCACTATTGTGAAGAGAGGATAGTCCTCTATTACTTGCTATTTCTGGACCTAAAATGGTTATTTGAGAGGAGATTCAAGCACAAACTCAAATTTGTCCACATAGCACTGAAATCAAGTAATGAATCATAGAAGGACCAAAAACTATGGTTAATTACAAATTGAAGAAAGAAATAAACCTATATCACGAAAGAATGCTTATATCAGAGGTGAAGTAGTTACATCAAGTCATCCGTCATCATTTTCATGACTCCACATTGGGAGGGAATTAAAGAGTTCATAGAACATGGGCATGGGTTTTGCAAGTTTTCATGGAGGGAATTAAAGAGTTCATAGAACATGGGCATGGCCTGTGCAAGTTTTCATTGGAATGGAATAAAAAAAAGATGCAAAGAGATACGTATTTTCTTGCGATGTGTGCTAATGCATTAAAGAGTTTGGGAAGATATATCTATTCATTTCATTAAAGGGTTACCTAGGTCTAACAGATATTTTAAAACTATGGTATTGGTATACTTTATTGTTTTAAAACTCAACTATTTCAATACTTATCAATATAAAATTTGAACCAGTTTAGGGTAAAAAAAATAAAAATAAAATCTGAGTGATCCGATCAAAAACTCGAGTTGACCTGACTAAAACCCAATCAATTAACTTGTAGAGTTTTTATTTTTGATATGTTTTGTTTTACAAAATAGCCTTGTTTTGATCTATTTTATATATATATATATAAAATAGATTAGGTTTTATAACTTTGGTATGCATATTTTGTTGCTTTGGTAGACACCCTTATACAATGAAGTGTGAGACATAGTTGTTCATAATCCATGTGGTCAAGTTGCATAGAATTCCACGATCGATTGTCACTGATATAGATTGAACTTTTCATAGTAATTTCTAGCATGAGTTGTTCTGTTTGCATGGATCGAAGATAGCTACGAGTTCAACTTACTACCCATAAATGGATGGTCAACCGAAGTCACTAACGGTACACTTGGGTATTATCTTCAGGCATTCATCCATTATAATCCCTATTAATGGTACAACACAACGTGCCATGCTTCAAAAAAAAAGTCACCATTTAAGTACCTCTATAGCCGAACACCACCAGCCCTAATTAGTTATTACGATGGGATATTTTCTTCTAATGATGAGGTTGATATAGGATCGAGATGAGTTGATTAACGAGCTTAAGAGAAACTTGGAACAAGACAATAATTATATGAACTCCTACGCTGACCAACACCATCGGAAAGAACAATACTTACTGGGCGATTGGGTCTATTTAAAACTCCAATCATACAGGATAGAATCCCTTTCTCATAAGGCTTTATATAAGTTGAGCTTCCGCCACCATGAGCCTCATCACATCACTCAGAAAATTGGGGAAGTGGCATGTAAGTTGGAGCTTCGCGAATAAGCATCTATTCACCCAGTTTCCTATGTTTCACAACTTAAACGCCGTATAGGAGATAGCCAAGTTAGCATCTCAGTCTTACCAATCATGAACCAAGATTGGTAGCTAATACTTAAGCCTTTTAAGCCCTAGAATACCAAATAATTAGAAGATGATATCGCATTAGATAGGCTGTGCTAGTCCAATGAGAATCATTGGCGAAGGAAGAAGTTATACGGGAGGACCTCGAAAGAATGAATTTGCAGTTCCTGGAAGGCGACCTTGGGGACAAGGAAGTTCTTGAAGGGGGAGGAAATGATCAGGACCAAGAAAGATATTTGAAAAATGCCTACAATAGAGTAAGAGGGTTACGACAAAAGCAAGCAGAAATCAGCAGCAGTAGGTCCGTGGATGCACTCTCCTTGCGAAAAGAAGGTTGGCAGGAGTCTTAGTGGCAAGAGGTAGAAGAAGGGAGTGTCCTTGCATAGAAAGGAGAGGCACGGTAAGGGTGATAAATACTAGGAAATGTATGAAAGAGAAGACTGAATTGTTTTATTATCATTGAATGACGTTGGCTATATAATAGGCTTCCATAACAGAATTAACAAAAAAATATGCAGTACACGTTTAACAACCCTGAAAACATGGTAAGACTAAATCAAATAATAACAGCACCCTTCATAATAGGGATTTATTTAGACTAAGCAATAATGGACCAAATCAACATTGCCTCTCTTAAACTGAATGTTATAAGCATGAGTTTATATCATTCTCAGAACAAACTCCTAATAATGCTCGCAGCTTCAAAAAAGCATCGAGCTTGAGTGGCTTTGTCATTATATCAGCTATTTGATCTTGTGTGTTGCAGTAAATTAATTCCATAGTACCAGCCTTAGTAAGCTCCCGAAGAAAATGAAAACGCACATCGATATGCTTACTACGACCATGCATTACTGGATTTTTAGAAAGCTTGATTGCGGAACTACTATCACAATAAATAATAGTTGTTTTGTCTTGATTCAGTCCCAGCTTTTCCAGAACTCTCTTCAACCATACTGTTTGGCAAGCACACGAAGCTGCAGCAATAAATTCAGCCTCAATGGTAGATAGACTTACTACTGGTTGTTTCTTTGATAACCAAGATATTGTTCCTGAACTCAATAAAAATACATAGCCTGAAGTGCTTTTTCTATCTCCCAAATCTCCAGCATAATCACTATCTGTGTAGGCAACAAGATCATTGTTTCCTCCCTTCTTATAAAAAATTCCAAAATCAAGTGTTCCCTTCAAATATCTCAGCACTCTTTTTGCCACTTGCAAATGAAACTCAGTTGGATTCTCCATGTCTGGTCGTGTAGCAGTGAGATACATGAGACTACCCACCATTTGTTTAAAGTGAGTCTTGTCTACTTTAACTCCACCTTTATCCTTCACGAGCTTACAACCTGGAACAATAGGATTATGAACTGAATTGCTTCTATCCATTCCAAACCGTTGCAACACCTCTGAAGCATATTTTTTCTGATTAATAAACACACCAGTAGATTTCTGCAAAACTTCAAGACCCAGAAAACACCTCATTTTGCCAAGATCAGTCATGTCAAACTCATGCTTCATGGAATTTTTAAATTCTGAGATCATTAATTCATCATTGCCGGTATAAATCAAATCATCAACATACAAACTGATAATCAAAAGGTTACCTTCTTTTCCTGTCTTGGTGAACAAAGTATGCTCATAGTCACACTTTTCAAAACCTTATTTTATGAAACATGCTTCTATCCGACTGTACCAAGCACGAGGTGCTTGCTTAAGCCCATAAAGTGCCTTTTTTAATTTATAAACCTTGTGTTCATGTCCTTTTTGCACATAACCACAAGGTTGTTCCACAAAAACTTCTTCATTTAACTCACCGTAAAGAAATGCAGACTTTACATCCAGCTGATATATAGTCCATCCTCTTTGAGCTGCAAGAGCCACCACCAACCGAATTGTTTCCATGTATGCTACAGGTGCGAATACTTCTATATAATCAACCCCATACTGCTGAGAATATCCCTTCACTACAAGCCTCGCTTTGTACTTGTCTACTGCTCCATTTTCATTCAATTTGGTTTTGTAAACCCACTTCACGCCAACTTTCTTCCCCCCTGCAGGTAACTCCATTAATTCCCACATGCCATTTCGTTTTATGGCTTCCATTTCGACATCCATAGCTGTCCTCCATTTCTCACTTTTTACAGCATCTTCAAAACGAATTGGATCAACTGCTGCAAACATTGCTAGTTGAGTTGCAATGTCATCTTCAGAGAGTCCTTCTCCTGTTTCATAGTCACGCATCCAAACTGATGGTCTTCTATTTCTTCGTTCATGCAAGCTAGGCAAACCTGCAACCAAAAAATCATCAGAAGGATTTGTTGCTGCTTCTGCTGTATTTATATCAAGATCAGCTTCATGGCTTTCATTCGGTTCTGCTACTTCTACAGCTTCTGCTATAGTTGCATCATGATTAGAGGCACTATGGTAGCCATCTTCTGTATTAACAGCTGCATGTTCAGAGCCACTGTGGTCGCCATTGTCTGCATGAGTAGCTGCATGTTCAGAGCCATTGTGGTCACCATTGTCCACATGAGCAGCTGCATGCTCCTCTTCACCCCATTCCAAATTGCACCTGATTGCTACATCATACTGCTTGTCCCAATTCCAACCTTTGTCTTCTTCAAACACAACATCCCTACTGACTATAATCATTTGTGATGCAGGATCATAAAGTCGGTAAGCTTTGGACTCTTCACTTACACCCAGTAAAACACAAGCCAAACTTTTATCATCTAATTTTGCTCTTTTACTGTCAGGCACATGGATATGGCTGATACAGCTGAAAACTCTGAAATACACAACAGATTGTTTGATGCCACTCCATGCTTCTTCTAGAGTCTGATTTCTGACAGCCAATGTAGGACTTCGATTGAGGACATGCACTATCCAATTAACAGCTTCAGGCCAGAAAGTTTTCGGAATTTTCTTCTCAGAAAGCATGCTCCGTACCATATTCATTATGGTTCTGTTTTTGCGTTCGGCGACTCCGTTTTGTTGAGGTATGTAGGTTGCTGTCAACAAGCGTTGTATACCATTTACATCACAAAAGGTATTAAATTCTTATGATGTAAACTCTCCTCCTCTATCAGTACGTAGGCCTCTAATGAAAGTGTCTGTCTCCTTTTCAACATGAACTTTGAATCTCTTGAAAGCATTAAAGGTTTCTGATTTTGCTGCCAAAAAGAAAACCCATGTTTTTCTACTAAAGTCATCTGTAAAGGTAAGTAAATACCGTTTCTGGCTATTAGAGATTGGCTTGATCAGCTCACAAATATCTGCATGCATGAGCTGAAGAATTTGTGAAGCTTTCCAGGTGCTTTTCTTTGGAAATGGATCTCTTTGTTGCTTTCCTACTAGACAGTCCTTGCATAGCCTGGAAGAAGACGTGAATAATGGTAAACCATTCACCATTTGTTTCTGCTGAAGAGTTTTCAAGCCTGTAAAACTCAAATGTCCATATCTACAATGCCAAAGCTGCACCATATCTTCAATGATTGTGTTGAAACAGACGATTTTTAATGGATGAGATGCAGCATGTAGCACAAACATCCGATTTGCTGACATCTTTATGTCCATGATCAAACCTTGTTCATGATGAAACACCTTACACCTTCCATGTTGAAATAGAATATCCAACCCCTTCTCCTGTAATTGCCCAATGCTCAGCAAATTGTTCTTCAGCTCCGGAACAAAGAATACATTCGTGAAAATCTGTGTTTTGCCATTAACCTGCAGCCTGACATTTCCCTTTCCCATTACAGCCATGCTTGCATTGTTGCCTAGTTTCACTGAGTCTCTGAATTTGTCATTCAAGTCTGAAAAATAGTCTTTCTTCCCACACATATGGTTGCTGCAGCCGGAGTCAAGAAACCACAAATCCTCGTTGCTGATGTTGTTCATTTCCATGTATGCCATTAGCAACATTTCTTCTTGAGTTTCTGCATAATTAGCTTCCTTTTCCTTGCTTGGACATTCCCATTAAAAGTGTCCAAGTTTGTGACAGTGGTAGCATTCTACTGTATTTTTGCTGAAATGTTGTCTGCTTCTTCCCCATCCCTTGCCTTTAGAGCTGCCACGGCCACGACTTCTTCCTCCAAATTGATCACCGTGAGTGATCTGCAATGCATGTTCTTCTTCAACATGGGTACTCATACGTTGTTCATGGACAAGTAGGCTGCTTTGTAGCTCGTCAATGGTTAAGGTGTCTATATCCCTTGACTCTTCAATGGAACACACATCATAATCAAATTTTTACGTCAAAGATCTCAAAATCTTTTCAACAATAGCAGTATCTCCTTTGTTTTCACCGTTGGCCTTCATTTTATTTGTTATGGTAAGAGTCCTAGCAAAATATTCATTCACCGATTCTCCTGCCTTCATGTGGAGAATTTCAAAATCCTTTCGAAGTGCTTGTAACAATGCACGCTTGACTCTGGTCATTCCTTTAAATTTTTGTTTCATGGAATCCCATATGTTTTTTTTTGTATCTTTGTTAAGAATCGTTTCCAGGATTGAACGATCTAATGCTTGAAATAGATAGTTTTTGGCCTTCAAGTCTTTTAGCGTCTGATCTTCAATATGCTTTCTCTAAGCATATGTGAGAATAATACCTTCTGCTGCAGCATGAACTCCATTCTCTATCAAGCCCCAATATTCCTTTGACCATAAGAAGTTTTCCATGAGCATTACCCAGTGATCATAATGCCCATCAAAACGTGGAACTACTGGTTGCACAAATGAACTTTCTGTCGTCATACTTGAAGACTACTGCTTCACACTTTAATCAGACCCTCTAAGGTGCTCTGATACCAAATGATAAATATTAGGAAATGTATGAAAGAGAAGAGTGAATTGTTTTATTATCATTGAATGACGTTGGCTATATAATAGCCTTACATAACAAAATTAACAAGAAATGTGCAGCCCACGTTTAACAACCCCTACAAACATGGTAAGACTAAATCAAATAATAACAGCACCCTTCACAGTAGGGATTTATTTAGACTAAGCAATAATGGACCAAATCAACAAAGGGAGCGTGCTTGCGAGAAAAAAAAGTCTAGAAGTAAGCTTTCATATACGATAGAAATCAAATTGAAGAAAAAAACAACATTAGGGCGTAAGGCTTATAGACACAAGCAGGCAATTCTGATCATATAGGCGATTATCTGACATTACTAAATAAGAATTTGGTATAGATAAAATATGGGAATAGCCTTATAGATATTTTTATAGAGTAATAAAATAGGTTTTTAAAAAATAAAATTGGAACGACAAAGACTGATTAGCTTTTTAAAATTATAATAACAAGAGATTTGCTTGTTAGATTGGGTTTAATGTTATATAAGTGATTAAACAGGTAATGTTTTTGCAAAACAATTATTGCGTTCTTGAATGGATTGTCAGATCTTTCAGAATCATGTTTTGAGTATTGATACTTCTAATATGATAATTTTTATTGTTTTCTCTATATTATTTTTGGGATAATATGTTTTAATTTGTGTTTTTTTTGTTTATTTTTTTTTTATGTTTTTGAAATTCTAGTTGTTTTTATAGGAGAGATAAAGTTTTTCGACCTATTTAAAGGTCTTGTAAACACTCAAAAAAGCAACTATCATCTGTTTTATTTTTCTTACAATAAAATTATGAATTCAAGATTTACATCCCTCTTCTTTCATTAAATCTTTTGTCTTCTTCTTGTTACTTTTGTGTTACTTTTGTGTTATTATTGTTCTATGTAGCTTCCGTATGCATCATTTAACTTAAAAATTCTAACTTTTGAGTTCTAATTTGATGTAACTATCTTATATTACCGTTTAATATAGATTATGATTATGCAAAAAGACTTTACTACTAGAAAATTGGCAAATACAAACTGACATACTAACAGAATATTTTTGTCGATAGATTGCGGTGAATGTTTTTGAATGAATATGCACTCGCAGTAGCTATCGGTAAACACCGATGAAAATATTCTCTTAATATATACTGAGGGAACTACAATGGGAAAAGAAAGAATGAAAAAAAGAGTCAAGAAGTACAATGACGTGTCATTTGTTTAAACAAAATTATCAACGAATTTAAATTCATCAATAAATTCATCTGTAATATTTAATTTATGACCTGACAAGTGACCCTCCTCTCTCTCCCCCCTCCCCCCCTCCCCATTTCTTCTTCCTCCATTTTCCTTGCAGCAAATAGCGCACACACCCATAATTTTATCACAAATCAACCTCCCACTACAAATTCAGCCATCCCAACACTCAGTTTGTCAGCATCTCTGTTCTAACTCAAATTTTATTAAGGATTCCCCACTTCAAGTAAACAAAACTATCAATTTTTTATTTGAACTCAATTTTAAAATGTTAATTTTTGTAGTATATGTATATTTTTTTTTATTTACTTGTTCTATAGCTTTTCCCATAAAAACAATTATTGTATGAATGTATGATTTATACATGTTATGGTTTGTTTATGATTTTGTAAAATTGTATTTGTTTGTAAATTATGAGATTTAATTTGAATTTGTGACTCAGGTGTTTTGTGATGAAATAAATAATGGCTTATTTAGTGGGTTTGTTTTATATTTCACCAATTTAATTATTGAATTGAATTTTTTGGTAAATATATAGAAATTTAAATTTATACAGATAATTGATAATGAGTCAGTTGTACTATTTAAATAATTTGAATAATTTTGAGTTAAATCAATGTTATGTTATTTATTTAGTTTATGTAATTAATTAATATATATTGTTATAAATATTCTATATAAGTTTGACATAAGTAATGGATGATTGTGACATAAGTAATGGATGATTGTTTATTGATTCATCGAGATTCACCCGAAGGGTTGTATAGGACAAATTATTGTAATGAGGTTTATGGTTTTATTAATTATGCACTATCTAATTCGAGAAATATTAGTGGAGCTATTAGATGTCCATGTAAAAGATGTGAAAATAAAAAGTTTCTTGATCCAAATATTGTAACTATGCATCTTATACAAAAAGGGTTCATGGAGAGATGCCAGTGTCGGTTTGCACACGAAAAACCATATGTTCCTCACGAGACTATGGTAGAAAAGATGGTTGGGTCAACTTCTAGTTCTCGTAACGTGCATGAAGTTGTAGATGATAATAGTAATCCTTATAGGAATATGGTTATAGATGCGATAAGAATGAATCAGGGTTGTTAGTCAATGTCCAATAGTAGATGAAGAACCTAATGCAGACACAACCATATCTTTTGATTTTTTAAAATACTCAAATAAACCATTATGGGATAGGTGCACAAATCACAGTAAATTATCGATTGTTACACAAGTGTTCATCATCAATTCAGATTATGGGTTGAGTGAGGCCGATTACGATAAAATTGTTAAATGGAAAAGCATTTTACTAGAAAGAAATAGCCTGAAAAAGAACTTTTATGTTGCTAAATCTATGATGAAACCCCTTAGCCTAGGATACCAGAAAATTAACATATGTCCAAACTTCTGCACATTGTACTACTTTTAAAAATAAGAGTTAACCAAGTGCAAAGCATATGGACATGCTCGTTATAAACCCAGAACTGACAGGGGAAGAACTCTTATCACATATAATAAACTTAGATACTTATCAATCACACCTAGACTGCAAAAGATTATTCGTCTCACAAAAGATTGTTGAGCACATGGCATAGCATCATTCACATGATGTGGTGGATGGAGTGATGGTGCACCCTTTTAATGGTGAAGTCTGAAAACATTTTAATAGGATGCATCCTTTGTTTTCCGTGGAATCAAGGAACGTTTGTTTTGGGTTTAGACAGATTCAATCCATTCGGGTAATTTGCTGATCTTTATTCTTGTTGGCCGATGATACTCACTGTTGATAACTTACCACCAAGGATGTGTATGAGGCCAGAGATCATGTTTGATCCTCATAGTTTGAGTTAGAATATAGATGTTTGTCTTTGTCCGTTAATTGATGAGTTGAAGCAATTGTGGTCATCTGGGGCTTTAACATATGATGTATTGAGGAAACAATTTTCAGATGAAGACAGCTTTTATGTGAATTATCAATGATTTTCCTGCGTATTGAATGGTTTTTGATTGGAGCACGCATTGAAAACTAGCATATTCATATTGTATGGAAAATTACAAGGCCTTCACATTAACAAAAGGTGGTAAAACATCTTCTTCTTTTTTATTACAACAATCAAATCTTGCCAACAGATCACAAGTACATAACGAATAAAAATAACTTCTTTATTGGCAAAGTTGAAAGGGATATTGCATCGCCGGTATTGTCATGTGAAGAATTGTATGATATGGTGTCAGAATATGATGACACTGTGTTTGGTTTTCAATTCGGTAAGCATAAGTTTCCTGATTTTGATTTGACCCATAATTGAGTAAAGTGAAATATTTTCTGGGAGCTTTCTTATTGGAAGACCAATCTCCTCCGCCATAACTTGATACCAAGCACATTAAAAAGAATATGTTTGAAAATATTTTCAACATGGTTATGAACGTGAAATGGAAGACAAAAGACAACATCAAAACTAGCATAGATATATCTTTGTTTTGTCACCATACAAATCTGAAACTGGTTTATGATGGGTCACAGGCCATAGAGCCTAAAGCTAATTTTGCCTTAGACAAAAATACACGATTACTTGTCTACCAATGGCTTAAAAGTCTACGTTTTTCTTATGGACATGCTTCGAACATAGTGATACATGTGCTCCCTCTTATTTGCCCCATGGTCCAAGCGAAAACCCGCCTCCTTCTCCTCCTTCAGTGCTTCTATTTTACATTAATTGTATTTGAATTTATAAATGTTTAAATTTGTAATAAATATTTGAATTTTATATTAATTTAATTTTTTTCTATTTTTGTTTAATAGATTTAAAAAATATATATTTTTAAAAATTATTATTGATGGGGTTACCGATAGCTAGCCTAAGTCCGTCGGTATATTCCAGATAGTTTGAAAAGAATTAATGCAAATGTCATTGCCATTGTTTACTCACTAACAAAATAACAAATGGTCTATTTGATGGTTATATGTCAACTTCACCGACAGGAATACCGATGGATGAAAAAAAATTCACCAATGGAATGACATATGGTTTATCTGTCCGTGATATGTTATATTCAGCAATGTAAATACCGACAGAATAAAGTGGGTAATTTTTTTTTGACGCGTTTTGTCCATCTGTACTAAATCTATTTGTAAAGTTATTATTGACAGACCACAAATCTCTAACGAGAGTTTTTCTGATGGATTATTTTTGTTTGTGAGCCCATTGGTAAATTTTGCGTCGATAGATTGTGAGTATAAATACCGACAAAAAATTCCATCGGTAAATCTAAAATTTTTTGTAGTGGTTATTTTAATGAAATTTTATTAATTAATTAAATTAAATGGTATGAGCAAGTGCTAGCTATCCTACATGGCTAAAATGCCTTGATTTATGAATATAACAAAAACAAACAGATTTTAAAATATTTTATTTTGGAAAAAAATCCAGACTTCGCCCTAAAACCCATGGCTACTACCATTTTTCTTTTCTCCTAATACTAAAAAGGTTTACTCTTTAAAGGGAAATCTTTACTCAAATTACGAGTATTGTAGTTTATCAATATTGTTTAAGTGGTCAAAAGTAAAAAAGAAAAAGAAAATATACAACATTGATATGAAATTTTTAAGGATTTGAGCTCTCTGTTTTTTTTTCTCGAAACAAACATTAGGCCAACCAATACATATAATTATTATTTTTAATTATATTAAAATTAAATTTTGATTTTAGCAATTTACTTTATATATAATAATTAAATCTTACATTTCCAGAATAAAATAATGCACAAAAATCATATCAACTCAGATGAGTTAAATCCATATATAATATACATATAATTAACTAGATGTTGAAGAGCGGAGATTAAGCATCTTGCCACCTTCATACATATTTCAAAGCATCTTTAATTTTATTAGATAGAAATCATATAGCTTGATATCACTTGAATTCTCAAGTATTTCCATGTCTCTTGAGGATATACATGACCCTCTTTTTCTTTTTCTTTTTTGAAAAATATACAAAACCTGTATAAACCATAACAAACAATTTAAATTTAATATATCAACCCTAACCAATTGAATAAAATAAAAAAAATGAATTATAAAAAAATAACAAAACATATAACAACAAAACAAATTAAGTTTGTTGTTACATGATATATCGGTTAGATAGGTTGATCGGTTTTGAATCCTAACGATTTTTAAAATATTTTTATTTAATTATCATGTATAAAATCTATATTATCTAACTTTAAAAAATTAGATAAAGTCAAATAAGCAAATATACAATTTTGTTTTAACACCCTAGCGCCAACCCAACCCAACCCATTTGATGACATGGGATTTTGCATCCAACTCTCTGCAACCTCATCACCATCTCCCTCTCTCAACTCGCATGCCCCCCACCCCCACCCCCACCCCCACCCCCAATCTCACGTGGGTCCCCCGTCGGCACAGACACATGACAACAACTTCTCATAAACACTATTAAAATCCTCAAAAACCCAATAACATAATCACTACTATATGTTATGTGTCTTCCTGATGAATGAATGAATGAATGAATGAATAATAAGAAATCTTTTTCCTTGGTTACGATCTCTCCACGTGTCGTCTTCATATTTATCAGCACCTAGTTTTTCCTCTGACTAGACTTAGATGGATAATAACAATCAATAGCCAAGCAATTAACACACCCAACTCTTCGAGTCTTTACTCTTAGCCCCCGCATTCCCACAAATACCGAAATCCTACAACTCTCTCTTTACAGCATTTTAGAGAATCAGAAACCCAGAAGGAAAAACGTTTTCGGTTTCCTGTTTATTTCAGAAACTGACTGGGAGAACCAAAGAGAAAACGAAATGGGAATTGAACTTGAGAGCTTAAAGAACTTGACCGGAGGATGGAGTGTTGCGGCTAAACGTTGCGACTCGTGCAAAACGGCAGCTGCAGCTGCGTTTTGCCGGGCGGACTCTGCTTTTTTGTGTCTGAACTGTGACACCAAGATTCACCATAGTGGGGTGAACAGCAAGATCATGTCAAGGCACGAGCGTGTGTGGATGTGTGAGGTTTGCGAGCAAGCACCAGCTGCGGTTACCTGTAAGGCTGATGCAGCTGCTCTTTGTGTTACTTGTGATGCTGACATCCACTCTGCTAACCCTCTTGCTCGCCGTCATGAACGAGTCCCCGTGGAGCCTTTTTATGACTCTGCTGAATCAATAGTTAAGACTTCCTCGGCGTTTAATTTTCTAGTCCCTGGTGATCAAAATGGTGTGTCTGCATATGATCATAACGATGAGATCGAGGGTGTTTCGTGGTTGTTGCACGGTAATCACACAACACATGACCTTAATACCAAGATCAACATCGAGAATCCTGTTGTCAAGACTGGAGATATGTTTTTCTGTGAAATGGATCCCTTTCTTGATTTTGAGTATCAGAATTCCATGGATGGGAGGTACAAGCAGAGTCATGGTGGGGGTGGTGCTGGAGCTGATAGCGTTGTGCCTGTCCAAAACAAACCAGCTCCGCTTCCCGTGATTGATCATAAAAGCTGCTTTGATATTGATTTCTGTAGATCGAAACTCACCTCTTTCAGCAGCTACCCCACTCAGTCCCTTAGCCACAGCGTAAGTACGAAAACCTGCGTAGTTGAAGCTCAAATAACTATAAGCCTAGTAGAGTTGCTGAAAAAGTTTCTTTGATTTTTCAGGTTTCTTCGTCTTCCCTCGATGTTGGTGTTGTTCCTGACGGGAATTCTATGTCCGATATTTCGTATCCCTTCGGCCGAAGCATGAATACTTATACCGATCCAAGCATGCCCATCTCAGGTTCCACTACAAATCAAGCAGCAGCTCAGTTAGCTGGGATTGACCGCGAAGCTAGAGTTTTGAGGTACAGAGAGAAAAGAAAGAACCGTAAATTCGAAAAAACCATACGGTATGCTTCACGTAAAGCTTACGCAGAAACCAGGCCAAGAATCAAAGGCCGATTCGCGAAGCGAACTGAAATGGAATCCGATATAGACACCCTGTATAACTCTCCGAGCTCTGTCCCTTTCCTGGCCGATACTCATTACGGTGTCGTTCCCTCGTTTTGATTTGATTGTGGATGAGGGAGGGGTTAATTAGCTATTAATTACTATGAAGAAGAATATGTAATTTGTCAGCTATAATAACGGTAAGAAGTTGGTCTTACACCCCCCCGACGTTGATTACCGTCATCTGTAAAGTTTAGACGAATCCTTAAATGGATAAGTTGAAGTGTAGCCTTTTGTTTTCTAAGCAGCTAGATTAGTGATGCTGCTGCTATGTTTTTGCTCTTGAAATTTGCTTTTCAGATCAAAAGTCCCATTTGCCTTTTCTTTTTAACTATCAGGGCTTCTGTAATTCCTTCTCCCTTGTAAGAAGTTTTTGGTCTTGGTCTTCCTTCTCAAAAAAGATCTCGAATCTCTTTCTCCATTTCTATTGGCTCCCAAAGCATTTTTTCAATCTAATAACTATAATATATAATATCATTTCTGGCTAGAGTAAAGTTCAATAATTTAGTCCTGTTCTCTCCCCTGATGCCTTTATTAGTCGTATATAAATTTGACAGACCTAGAAAGAGAGAACTTTCCTGACCAAAACATGGGAATTTTCAGGTTTTATGACAGCTATAGAAAAGGCAAAATACAGCGCTTCGACCAGATCTCTTACAGCTTCGCTCTCTAAGGAGATAGATTGAGGAATGTGGCCTTTCTCACTTTAAAATCTTGGGATATCAGATTCAGAACTTTTGCAGCTAATTGGGTATGAACGGGTAGATGGAATTATTATTTATTATTGTTGTACACTTGTACTAATGGCTGCTTAGATACTTCCAATGTCCCTTTTACAAGATCAATGAAGCAAGATACCTTGGAAAAGTTATCCCTCATAATGCTTCATCAGATATTTATGCATGGTCGTGTAGGGGAAAAAATGTGCATCAGACTGTTATGTTATCAGGATTTCTTTCATGTTTGAAACAAAGGGCTTCTTTGATTGACAAAGACATTCTCATTGTCCACACCCTTGAAACCATCCCCACATCCTTTTTATTGAAAAGATGAGTGTGCATTTTCAATCATAAAAGTCAATTTTCGGACACAAAGAAACAACTTGTTCAATTAAGTGTAAAGCTAGCTACCCTATTTTTTTTAATTACTGCCATTAAAGGTCTTTGGCTGCTTGGAATCAAGTTATTCATAGTTTGTTCTCAAACACAAGTTAACATTCATAAAAAAAGACATGGATTGAGGACTTTTCACTCATGAAGAAAGTTACCTTTATGCCAAGTTAATTAGAAAAAAAAAAAGGACCTTATATTTCTTTGTTATTTAAAAAAATGATATATATGTCATATTTTTAAATTACGTTACCGTAACAATCATGAATATAAACATGATAACAACATCAATATTGATATTGATATTTATAATGTTTATAAACATAAGAGTCAATCATGTAATATTTGTAAGAATTTTTAAAAAAAAATCAACCAAATCTTTTTTTTTTTTTTTAGAGTGCCATGACATTGCACTTTTGAATAACAACTGTAATGGTCATTGTTGTTATGGAACAACTATGGCGGCCATTATAACAATAAATTCATAACATCAATTACAAAATGGATTATAACACAATGAAAGGTAAAATTTTCATTACATGTTATTTATTTTTAAAATTATATTGATAATGTTTCAAAATATAAAATACTTAGGAATATGGTTATGGTTTTATTGTGGTTAGATAATAGGCTTAATCAAGTGTTTAGGTTATTAGATCCATTCTCCATAGCAAAGGAAGGTGATAGCTTGATTTAAGAATCTTAGTACCTGCAAAACAGTCATCTTTTAATGGATTTGGACACTCTCAGTTGCTTAAGTTAGTATATTTGTAGAGAGAAAGTGTAATAAAGGTTGTTTATTTTTATTTTGGTATGTAATGAATGCTCTATAAGAGAAAATAGTGTTATGTGTGTATATTGAGAATGAAAAAGTAATGAACCTCTTACCTAGATGGTTCAGGGGGTATTTATACCCCCGACCCCCTGAACATTGTCTTCTTACTTGAGGGAAAGGAG
>Ga0325410_1000441_pt1 | contig 42870 bp, 23 predicted proteins | sample PopdelMetagenome_16_FD_206182 | JGI IMG/M metagenome (GOLD analysis project Ga0325410, IMG submission 206182) | Populus deltoides microbial communities from Bellville, Georgia, United States - Xylem-PdIQD-R3 | ecosystem: Host-associated > Plants > Phyllosphere > Stem > Wood/Secondary xylem...
AAGCCTGTCAATTTGAAGCACTCTATCGGTTCTTCATATCTTGTTGTTCTTTACCCATGAAAGGAAACGCAATTCTAAATATGGCATGAAACACATGCCACTCTATTATTCACGTATCAGAAATCTACTGTCAGAGTAACTATTCGTCCTATGAGCTATAAAACGAACCTGCTTAGGGGCACGGAAGTCGGACCTCTATAATTATTAGCAACTTAAATGCATTTCATGTACCCAAGATGTGACTGCGTCACGACACTAAAGATAAATTTTTTGTATGCCTTCTATGTAATTTTATCATGACAATGTATCATATTATTTAAAGATTGGATCAATTAATACAAAATATAATAATTTTCACATAATTTTATTTGCATATCTTACTTTTATCAATAAATTAAATTATTTTTTTGACAATAAACGATACACTGTGTACGCATTTAAATTGCAGTGGAAAGTTACAAAAATCATTGCTAGTGGCCATGGCCATACGTCCATTTCAGCTATGCTCTGGTGTCTCCGCCCTGTACACAGACAATCTCTGTGTTTGGAATAAAAAAACCTCAACAGTCCAAAGATGCTCCTATTTCAAATTTTCAGGCGCGGTTTTGGCTTCGGGTCGGGCAGGAATTCTTGCCGGCCATGCTCTTACTATCGGATTCTGTCTTTGGAAGCTCTACCATTGCTACCTACCCGCCATGAATCACAAGATATCTTTGACCACGGATTTTATGAAGCTACAAAAGCATAAACCATTTATCCAGGGGAGGGGAAGATGAGATTCAACCCCGTAATTAAACTCTTAAAAGGTTAGATTACAAATCAAATTGTGATCTTTGCAAAATACTTTATAAAGTAGATAACCCTTCAAAAGCAAAAGGGAGGATGAAAAGGAAGAAAAGTCGACCTAGACGACGAAGAAATATCATACTGAAAGAAGATGATAACTTTAAAAAAATAAGCTGACTAGACCCTTCAAATAATCAAGAGCCATTCATCAGAAAGGAATATATGTATGTATGTTTATAAATAAAAACTATTTTAAAACTAACAACCACCGCAATAACAGCGCCTGATAATGTTGAGGCCTGACAACCGCTCGCTGCTGATCTGTTACATAGCAAGATGGTCTCTCCCTCTCAAGTTATCAATTCTATTTCTATTTTATCTTAACTAATCGAAGCATTTCATACTAATTTAAAAAATAAAATAAAATAAAATAAATTTTATTTTATTTTAAATTTTGGTCTGTTTTGAATTTTTTAACTAAATTCAGCCTGGAATATTTCGGTTTCATTCCACATATTCCGTTCCGCTTTTGAAAAACCATTGAATCAAATTGAACCTTATTCAATTTAATTAATTAAACCACCCAATTATAAAAAGCTATTTTTTATTACTATTTTTAATAACAATGATATTAATAATAATATTAAAAATTATTATTACTATTTTCATTAACAATGATATTAATTTTTTAAAATTAGATTTATCACTAATATATATGGTTTATATTCATGTTGTTTTTTTCATGTTTATACTTTGTAAGAATTTGAGCAAAATAAGGGATGCTTTAAATTTCATTAGCCTTGATAACATTGACCTAACTTTATATTTAAAATATTTGTGTTAAAATATTTTCTTTCATAATATTTTGATATTTTGTTTAAGTTGAATTACTTTAAGTTAAAAATCTATTTAATCTTGACTATTTAGAAATATTTTAAATTTTGAAATTATATTTGTTTGGTATTGTATTTGTATTGCATAATTTATAATTAATTTATTTTGAATTTAAATTATGTTTGTTGAATATATATATATATATATATATATATATGTATATATATGAACAATTCAATCTCAAAAGAACTAAAATATTCTATTTCAATTGAAAAAATAAAACACCCCCGGACAGAATTTACAACCTTGCTCCCTCTAACTTGACTGTAAAAAACAGAAAGAAAAGCATTTGACTCATTTGACCTGGATATGTTGAATCTGGCTGCGTGTGTGTGTGTGTGGGGGGGACTCATTTGACCTGGATATGTTGAATCTGGCTGCGTGTGTGTGTGTGTGGGGGGGGGGGGGGGCGGGGGTCCAATGATGCCTGTGATACAAAACGACATAGGCGAGAAGTGTGAACCATGTGCGAGTTACCTGTCCGGATACAGACAACAAGTAAAAACACAGTTGGTGCCTTCTTCACAAACTTAATTAGCTTTCACGTCTTTTGCTCGCTCTCTCATTCATGTATCATTTTTGTTTTTCCCTTCTCTTTTGTTTTCTTTTTCTGCTCATATGCTGGTGTGTGCAGTGTACAACAAGCAGCAATCACATTCTTGCTCATCTTTTCAAGACCCATAGGCGAAATTAGTTTGATGCCTTGTGCTCTTAATTTTTACTCTTTTGGATCCAATTGTAACCAAATTCTGAGATGTTACCGTGTAGGGTAATGTCTATAAGTGGCAGGGGACAGAGCTGGAGATAGGCTTGTCGATTTGGGTCGTACAGATCTTATCATTCAGGGAGTGATATTGGAAGCTGTATGAAGTATGAACAAATGCCTTTTCTTTGATTAAATTAATTGTATAATCTTGGACTGCAATTTGGACATTCTGAGTTTTTCGCTCACTCATTGTATTAAAGGATAAGTTAATCAGTTGTTTTCAGCATGCGATACTTGAGTTTCTTTGATTGTATAAACAAAGATTTTGGAACGTTATCTAGCCGGACAAGCCAAACTCCGGCTAAATTGCGTTGTGGGGAAAGAACATATATGCCCCGAAACTATTACACCATTCTCGATTGAGTCCCAACAAATAGCTTCTCAATTAATTCCTCCATCTAATTATACATTACCCATTTATCCCATCTATATGATAAATTATGGTCCGAAGTTTAGTTTGAATTGGAGATTTGGCCAACGTTTAATGAAATGGGGGATTCAATTAGAAAGATTGTTTGATCGAGGACTTGAATGGGGCAGTACTTACTTAGTGTGGGAACATATTTATCCTTTCCCCCGTATCATTAAATTAAAAAAAAAAAATATATATATATATATATAAAAGCTATCAGTACTTTACTGCGACCCTCGACACATTACAGTGTTATTATTCAAAAAGACAAAAACTAATAAGGAATTAAAAAAAATCACATGGACACTCTTATATTTTGCCTCCATATATAATATATCTACTTGCATAATTTTGCCAAAAACCACGTTTTTCTCTCCAATCTCTCTCTCTCTCTCTCTGAACCCAGCATACAAACACTAAATCTTAAGGTAAATATTCGTTTTTCAATTGAAATCTCTGCTCGTGCGACTTTATTGACCCAGAAAACTCTAGTTGGTTTTTGTTTATTCAATCTTCTCGTCGGGAATAGGGACAAAATTGCATGTAAGTTGATTATTAAAATTGAGATTTTGAATGGCATATATGTTTGTGCATTTATTTTATGTTAAATGGTTAAAATAATATATGTTTATACTTGATTTTAAAAAATTAAATAATTTTTAATTGATTCAAACCGAAGCTCTAAAAACCCTAAAAACTTTGGAGAAATCTAGAATTTGATGTTTTTTGTTTGGTTAAAATAATGAGGAATTGTTGTTCAATATGCTATAAACATGAACTTAGTGTTATTTTTTTAAAAAAAAATATTCAGCCATCGTGGCAATGATTAATTTTAAAAATACTAACCAACTGTTAATTAATTATGATATTTTTGTTATTTTGAATCACAAGAGACATTTAAATTATTAAATTAAATATAATAATAAATTTTAAATAGTACTAGATTTTTTATTAATTATCTCCTAACACCAAAATAAAGAACGTGAAATATTATGAAGTTATTAAAATTGACGAGGAAACTGAATTTTTTCAAACTAATAAGAAAAGGTAAAAAATCAACCACGGTATATAAAGGTTAAAGTAATTATAAAAAACAAGTCAGCAACAACCAATCACCAGTTGCCACGTTTTAAGGTGATGAAAAAGTTGCTGCTGATGCCGACAATATGAACGGCTGCACTCCTGTAGTAAACAGTATGGGACGCTTCTCCTTATCCTTCGGTAGTGTTGTAACTTGGAATTGTGTTTTATAGGTTTTTTTAAAAATTTTGATTTTTTTGATTTTTTAAATTAATATTTTCATATCATTTTAATATTGTGAAATATAAAATAATTTTTAAAATATAAAAATATTATTTTAATATATTTTAAAATTTTTTAAAAAAAACTTTAAAAATTTAACTGTTACAGCGCTTCTAAACACGTTTGAAGTTTGAAGACGGCTTGAGGAACTAAAAGCGTCCCGACACGTAGGCTCGTGGCAAAAGCTGACAACACGCTTGAGGAAAAAGGCAAGAAAAAACTGTGAATCACGTTAAATTAAATGTATAAATTTGTAGGGCCTACCATGTCGTTGCTGGTTCTTTGAGGCTTCCCATTGATTCACGTTTATCTCCTGCAGCTTTTACAAATATAATTTTGGCATCGACGGCTTTATCGTTTCGAGTATTCTAGACTAGACTTCCAGCTACTGCTCCGTCATATTTATAGTTTTGGCTCCTGGGAAAAAAACAGAAAAACCCATAGACTTTTCACGTATAATTCCCCCGCGTTACACTGCGTGTTTGTATTTATTTTTTAAAAATATAATATTTAGTTGCTATAGATATGTTTTAAAAAATAAAAACAATTAATAATTTTAGATATAACACCGACTAATATTAATAAGTTTTTTTATTTTAATTAAATAAAAAATAATGATATTTTTCAAACAAATATTTTTAAAAAAAATTATAATACCTTGAAAAAAAAAATCTATGGGTTCTAGATTAAATTAAAGAGCAACTAATTTTTTTAGATTTGGAGGGTTCAAATGAAAAGAAAAACAACTAAAACAAAAAAAATTTTAAAAATAAAACAACATAAACTTGGTTTGAAATGTGAGATTAAAAACCAACAAAACTTTTATAAAAGAATAAAGAAAAAATCCAAAGGATAAGGGACAAATAAAAAAAAGGAATATATGAAAATTTTAAATTGAAATAATAAATTAAAAAATAACACTTATACAAAAGGGCAAATGATGAAAAAAAAATTAAAAGAAAAAAAGACACAAGTTTTTGCTTGCATGGTTAAATTGAAAAGAAAAATAACTCAATAAAAAAAATGCGGACAAAATTGAAAACAATAACACAAAATAAACTTGGATTGAATTGTGAAATTAAAAAAAAATTATATAAAAAGGTCACGTAAAAGAAAATCAAAAAAATAAAGATAATATTGAAAAGCATGATACATTACAAATATGAATTAAAGAACTAGATTAAAAGGAAACAAAACTCTTATTAAAGAGTCAATGATAAAAATAAGAAAAATACCAAAAACCAAAACAGATCGATCAGCTATTTTTAAGGAAGGAGAGAAAATAAAATAAAATAAAAATTAATTGACGATAAGTTACCCACCAGTTAATAACACACCCCACACCAGTTGACGGAGGAAGCAGCAGTACAACATAGTGAATGGTCAGATTTAACCACGGGGAGGACTGCACGCGCCGTCCAAAATGTGCGAGTCCCTCCCATGTTCTAGCAACTTTTTGAGATCTAATATTATTTTTTATGGAAAAATATAATAATGCCCTTTAACAAAATAATCAACATGAGAAGACATAAATATCCCTTGACCGAAAGCTTTGATTGTTTTGATTTACAGAGCATTTTAGTAATCTAACTATAACATAAAATAGAAAAAATCGACAATACCCCTGGACTAAAAACATATAATTATTTGTTTCCAAGAACAATTTAGTATTTTAATTGTTCATATGAATCTAAAAGATTTCAATGCCCTTCTAAGCAAAGCCAAAGCCAATTGCTATTTGAATGAGGAATAAATTAATAATTTTATTGTTGTATTCTACGTTGCAATGTCTCTAAAACTACAATAGAAACACCGTTTTAATATATTTGTTATTACTATCTTCTAGTGTTTATTGTTGAAGACATAAATTTTATTATTCATGCTTGAAATTAAAATATTTTACAAGAATTTTATTTCCAAAACCCCGCACCATTAATATGAAGCCAGTCCCTCGCATTTGGCTAATTTACGTTGACTCACGTGCCGTATGTCACGCCCCTCACGTGCTTCCACTTGCATTAGTATTTTCATATTGCATTAATTAGTCGACCTCTCCATGACTCTTCCTGTGTGTCGCTATCTTCTACTCGCTTGCTAGAGTGACCTCTTAATTAATTATGGCATAACTTGCACTAATATTTTCTTTATGGTGCTTGATGATTTAAGTTTGTCTCTCGGCAGCATAAGTTTTCAATATAGGTTCCTCCTCACGTTGCATTGTTGGACAAAAAAATTTTAAACAAAAATTCTTTTTTCAGGCTGCGAATTTATTTTGATATTATTATTAAATATAATCTAAAAAATCAAACATAAAAACTTTCAATTTAAGTTTATGTTTTTGAAATTATTTTTTATTTAATAATATAGAAAACATATACACTGACAAAACCATTATAATATCAAGACATTTTATAATTTACCAGCATTGTTTTCTAAAACAGACCATTATGGTTTTAAAAGCAAATTTAAAATAAAAAAACTCAAGATTTTGTATATAGTTGGAGAAAAAATATTTTTAGATACGATAAAGTTATATAAAAAAAATGTATTTGAAATCTTAAAGAAACACAAATTCTATGTCAATTAAATATTCACGATTTTTTTTTTTATATTAGACACATGTTAATTGAAAAAAACAACAAAGCTAAAATTTCCATAAAACATATAATATTATTTGTGAAAGATGATAATTGAATAATAATTTTTTTAGTACATTTAAATCTAAATTTATAAAAATAAAAAAGCCAAGCGTGTGGGTCTAGTCTAAGCAGCTCAGCGCGTCTATGCCTCTGAAACACATAGGTTAGGTGTGTGGGTCTCAAATCCCAGGTTCGTGCGATTGAGCTTTGTTTTCTTTTCTTTTCTTTTTATAAAGGACATGTGGCTGGTCATTTGCCCCTTCTATTTTTTGGAAAGAAATAGATAGATGACATGTCGTATGCTGACTTGTCATATTTTCCCTAGAATTCAACTACCATAAATTGGCTGAAAAATCAAAAGAGATGATTTTTAGACCTAAGAATCCTTTTTACAATTAATTCCGACCCAAAAACACCTTAAAGACTTGTATAAACTCATTTATGGCATCAAATAACCTATAAATATGTTGAAAAAACAAAAATCAACATGAATTGCTAAAACTTACCGAGCCCTGATATAACATTTTAGGCAAGGCGAAGGACAAAGAACAACATGATGGAACACCCATCATCGAATAAAACCTTTTAACACTAAGATAAACTGTTTTTCATGGTTGAAGTCGGTGTCAACCAACTATTTTCTCTCTCCTCATCATTTTATAATGAGTTTCTCTCTCCTTTCTCTAGCCTAAAGATTGAAAAATAAAGAAAATAAACTTCTGGACCAAAATAAGAATTATCATTACTATGGGGTTAGCCATATTGTTTCTCCATGTTTTATATTGTAGTCCTTTATCTTTAAATTTTGTATTTTTACCATAGTTTAAAGCTTTATTTCTTCTAATTATGATATATATGGGTTTGATTGAAATAAAACAAAAGGTTAGAAAATGAAAAATATGAAGTTAGTTGGGATGTTATTGACCGACTATGTGTTTTTTTAGTTGTTGTTATAATAAACCTAGAAGCTCCGAGAGAAAATCAATTAAGGCAAATATAAGGATAAATAACATGAAAAAAATAAGAATCAAATTTAAAATAAAAATAAAATGTAACAAGAAATCGAGGGATGAAATTGAAAAAAAATCAATTAAGAAAAGAATAAAAACAAATATTAATAAAAAAATAAGGATTAAACTTGATATGAAAACCAAATGTTATGAGCCGAAAGTGACAAAAAATCAATAAAAAATAATTCAAAAGAAAATAAATAATATGAAAAAAATAATGATTAAATTTGATACAATGAACAAATGGAAGGACACCTTTTCAATTTTAAAGGCCAACATAATTCCCAACGAGATGAGAGAGAAAAGAGAAGCAAAAAACCTAATTAGAGTCCAACTTTCGCACCTCCATTAACATGCGTTGCACTATTGAGAAGAGCATAAGGCAACGCAATAGTGAAAAGCCTCATGCGGTGCCCAAAAATTGTAGAACCCTTGCACTTGCTAGCGCATGTGTTGTAGGCACCGACCTATTTTCCTTATTTGTTTACCCTAATCCTTATACTTGTTTCGCTTTTAATCTTCTTCCCTTAACATTTTTTTTAAATTAGCTAAATTTTATTTTATTTTGCAAAATCAAACATCAATCGAGCATAAAACATTTTCCTTAATATTGCATGAGCCTATATCAAGGCAAGCAAAACAAACTATTAAGTCAAACCTCAAATAAAAGGCAATAAAATAGGATCGAATTGAAAAAAAAAAAGTTGAGGGGCCTAAAAAAAGGTACATGAACCTGTCCCTTGACCGTAAAAATTAGTCCTTAATTTTGAAAAAAAAATGATCAAATATTTCTTTAAGCTTTAAATTTGATCCCTGAAATTGAATTTTTTTTTTTTATATATAAAATCAAGACTTAGCTGAGCGACGTAACACTTCCTTGACGCCTCGAGATCCCTATACACATGCATGGAAAACAAATTTCCAAGACCAATCACAAATGAAAACAATTTTGAAAGATCAAACGGCAAGATAAAGAAACTAAAATACCAAAGTGTAAAAATTTTCAGCGACTGAAAAAAGAAGAAGGAAATGTACTGTGTTGAATGAATTAACAATGCATCTCTTCACTGGTCAAAGTGTTTAACCGACGCCTCTTAGTTTTTTTGTAATTATAATTATCAATAAAGCAACGGTTCCAATATATACGCGACTCGCGCGTGTAGTCACGAATTTTGTTTTTTTAAGGCAACGTTGTCAATTCCAGGATGTTACTCAATTACTCGTGGATTTTTTGTCAAATCTGTCCAATGCACTCGTCAATTCAATAACAATAATAACAATAAAAAATTATTTTATTATTTTGCTTCTAATCAAATAAATTAATACTTAATCAAGAAATTATTAAAATTAAAATATTTAATCTTATAATACGAGTCCTATACTCAATTATGTCTAATAAATTTATTTCTTATAATAAATTTTTTATTCAATCAAATAATTATTTATACCAATAAAAAATAAAAAAAAACATCAATGAAAATAAATTAAATAAAATAATGAAGTAATCTGATATTGAAAATCTAAACAAAGCCCTTTCACTAACTAATTATAAAAAAAACAATTCACTGTAAAAATACCAAAACACCTCGTGACACTGCCTTAAAAAAATCTGATTTGCAGGGTAAAAAAGTTATTTTACAGTGCATGACTTATGTAAAAAAACTGATTTACCCCCACTCCATAAATGTGCTGAAGACGAATATATCCTTGCAAAATGACAAAAATACCCCCAAAAACTATTTAATTGGATGGTTTTGAGAAGGGCAAAATGGAAAGAAAAAAAATATTGGGGACCATCTACGGTGTTTTTACCACGCCATTCAAATTTACTTATAATTATAATTACAGTATAATAATTTTTTCACAACATTACCAAAATGATCATGAGCAGTCAGAATATAATTTGACTGATGTTCATTACCAATGATGGATCTGTGGGAACATCGATCATTTACCAGTCAAATTTGGTCACCTTTATTCTCTATGAAATTCAATTTGATTGAAATCAGTTATACAAAACGAGGCACACGGATCTAAATTCATGTTGCCGATTGGTACTAAAATTAGAAGATTTTTAAAAGTATTTTTTATTTAAAAATATATTAAAATAATATTTTTTATTTTTAAATTTAAAGCTAAAACAAATTTTAATTTGAAAATATAGTTAGACAACAGTATTACCCCATTTCAAAATGAATTTCAACTTTTTTTGTGTGTGTGTGTTTGTGTAAAAAAAAAAAAACAGTTTGAAACTCCATATCAAGTATTCTTTTTAATTGACTCCAGCCCCAATCCATGGAAAGCACAAGAAAAGTGTGCCGTTTCGTAACGAATTTCAACCTGTTTTTTATTTTTTTCTTGAGAAAAAGGAAAGTTAAATTCAATACGAAACATGCTCAAACCTGACTCTGGCCCCAATCCATGGAAAGCACAAGAGAAGTGCTTTAATCAATCAAAGTTGTTCTCTATGATTGATTGACTTGTATGATTGATCGGATTTCTCAACAATTCCGTTGAGAATTGATTCTAAAAAATAATATAAGAAATCAGGGTCATACAACAAGATCAGCGTCATAACACCCCCGTCCTCATGATCTACAGCAATTTCAAATTGCCAGATGTGCCCTGTTATTAAGAGCTTTATAGCAACTTGAATTTGTACATCTTCACTGATAAGGAGACCTCCATTAAAGGCCATGTGTTTGTCAAGAGTGATGCGTAGAAGAAAGTTAACGGATGAGAAAGAGACAGGATGAATGGCCTGCTGTCGGCCGATCTAGTTGTTTAGCTATTAAGAGAGGAGAAGGAAGATAATTAATCCATCCAAATCGAAAGCATTAATTAAACAGTTATTATATTAAATTGAAGAATAAGAGACAATCCTTCCAAGAGATTAAAAATTATAACTAAATAGTCTTTTTTAATATTAATAAAGTTTGTCAAGAGTTAAAAATTCTTTTCTCTAAATGATTCAAAGATAACATTGAAAAATAACCAACAATTTCCTATAAAAAAATATTATTTTAATATATTTTTAAATAAAAAATAGTTTAACAAATAATTATTACCACTACTACAGATAGTATGTAGATCCTCCCCTCTCCCTCTTTACAAACACTGTGATATATTTCTCTCCTTTGTGCGTATGAATTCTTTTCCCCGTGAGGTCACATTCATGCATAAGGTTGAAAGGGACGGGAATGTTATTTTTCCTCAAACTATGGGTCTCCTTGTAAATAGACATCAATGACGAGCATAAAACACAAAAAACATAAACTTGAGACTTTAGAGGGATCGTTTACAAATTTACTCCAAGCTAAAAGCATTCGGGCCACAAATAAAATAAATAAATAAATAAAATTAAAAGAAAGGAAAGGGTGATGGAAAATTTATCACATGGGAAGAGGCATATACACGTGCCAATTAAAATAAAATAAAGAAAATTGTATTTACGTCCCTTGTAAAATACTTACCAAGCAAAGCAAAACGTGCCTCAGTAATTTATTCTTTACATTGTGTTTGTTTTTAACTTTTCGTGGTTAACTTTTAGGTTGAGGTTATATATAAAAATTAATTTTTCTTGTTTTTTCTAGTATTTTTAATGAGTTTTATACACAAATCTTAACTTCAATTATAAAAATAATTTTTAAAAAATAAAAATAATACAACAAACTTGAATATTTTTAAAAATACAGTATCAATTACTTTTCAAAGTGTTTTTCAGTAGAAAATATATTAGAATAATATTTTTTTATTTTTTAAAAATTATTTTTAATATCAGTACATTAAAATGATATAAAATCATAAAAAAATATTAATTTCTAGTAAAAAGAATTAAATTTTTTTAAAAAAATTTAAAATATAAAAATAAAGAGACTAAAAACCTGAAAAGGATATTTTTATTTTTTATAACATAATCCAAAAAAAGAAAGAAAAAGACGACCCCATCAAGGGCCATGATCATCTTTCGTGACCCCAACGCGTTTGTGGCCTTGTATTTATCAACGATTCATGTTACGTCATGTACAAAAAGATCAAGTGCTCTAGCGATTATTTGGAAAATTGCTGCCGAGTTCCCGAGTCTCTTGTTACTCGTGGCTGGCGGCTATTTCACGGAGCCCACAGCGGAATTAAAAGGTCGTCGTTGTGAGGATGAGGTGAGAACCGCAAGAGAGACTTGTAAACAGCAGCTGGCTCTCCTCCTTGTGGGGATATTATCGATAATTTTTTTTCTTTTAATTTGATTGGACTACACTGGAATTACAAAATATATTGCTTTGGGTTATTTTTTGGGTGTTGTTTGAAATGATTTTCATTTAAAAATATAAAATAATATTTTTTATTTTTTAAAATTTATTTGTAATATTATCGCACCAAAACACTTCAAAAAATTAAAAAAATTAAAAATTTTAAAAACAAAATATTACAGCAAAAAAAAAAAAAAAAGAGCAAGGGTAAAGTGCAAGCAAACGAACTGTTTGAAACACGTTGAGCAGGAGTGTTTGTGAAGAAAAAAATCGCAAAATTGACCCATCATGACTATGTTACACTGATTAGCAACCAATTTCTCCCAATAATGTTTTTTAATCCCTGATAGTGTACGGCTAGTAAACCCACAAGAAATCCACCATCAAGCTATCATGGGAACTGATTAAAGTTTTTATCGAGGAGATGAACCTACACCAACTCGGTTAGCATGAGTTTTTATTCTTCTGACGAAGATAAAATCTTTATTATATAAGAAATAAAGCTTCCCATATCATTTTTAATTGAAGCCAATTTAAAATATTATATTCATGAATTGAGAATGATAAAGAAGAATATGGGATTTAATGTCATAAATGAACACCCAGAAGAATATTTTACGAAGAAGCTGGGAAACAAAGCCAGATTTAGAAGGAAAAACAAAGTATTTTCTATGAAAAACTATATTATAAAAGCTGAGGACCGATACGGCATGTATTCTACCATCGACAGTCCACTAATAATCTTACTATCTTGAAATATTTCGATTATTAATTTTACATCAATCACCAAATCTTCAATGCAACACTGCAAGCTCACTTAAACAGTGTGTAGAGATTCATGTAAGATAAACTGTAAAATAAAACTAAAATACATGAAATATATAATACTATTTACTAGACCCGGAATTATTAAAGAAAAAACAAAAAATAATGTTGTTGCCGGTTAAAAATCACCAATGACAAAAAACTATTTATATAAAGAGTAAGCACAACAATCTCAGCTAGCATCGTTTGCCTTTTGATTTTGTTTTCTTTGGTTGTTGATTAATGTGATCTATAATCTTCTTGGCACTCTCTTTGGTTTTTAGAATGAACAAAATTCAATAATAAAAAATAATTTCACCCGATAAACAAAAGAAATAACATAATTTGAGTATGTTATGATTCTGAAACGTGACATAAAAAAATTAAGATTGAGAAACATAATATAAAATAACTCAAGCTCTTCATTTTTTTCTCTCTTTCTCTGAGTTTTTTCTCTACTTTGATTTGGTTTTCTTTGCTTGGAAATCACTTAAAACCAATCTCATTAAATGGGAAGGAATTAAAGAAAAAGAAGAAGAATTAGAATAAAGAAATAGGCTAACTCCGAGGGGTGTCACTCAATTGGTCAGGTTCTAGATTTGCTTCCTAGAGATTACTAGTTCAAGTCTCATAAACATCAGGATCACTGGAGGATTATATGGTCGTTAATTTTAGAACCTGTAGAATTAGTCGAGATGCACGCAAGTTAGGCCGGACACCCATGTTAATAATAATAAAAAAACAAGCTTAATTCATAATTCACACAAAGATCATAATAAATAGATAATCTTGATTAAATCTAATTTAAGATGAGAAAAAGTGGTGTGATAAAAAAAATTAGAATTGCGTTGGAATCAGTCATGACGAAAAATCAATTGAAAAAGGAGATGAGAGGGAAATGTGAACAAACCTATTTGGGAAGGAGTGAGAATCATACAAAGTATAAATTTGATCCTTTTTTCACATACTATATGGTGCATTTGATTATTTATTATTTAATCTCAAACTCTTTTTGGTCCAACTCCCCATTGAGTAGTAGTAATCATTTCAGTTCAAAGAGTAGTCACCGAGTCCAATATTAGTAAGCTTCCATAAATACCCCCCACCAGCTGATTTCGAACTTCCTTCTTTACGAGTCACCTCGGTCAAAAGCAGCAGCTCCAAACCAGCAGAACTATTCCACGTGATCCCCACGTGATCCTTTAGCCTGCCCTCAACCCAACCTTAACTGCATCCCCTCCAGTCCACGTTCACGCCGCCCTTTACCCTCCCCCCTTTAAAATATCGTGAATTAATCGGCGACCCTTTCCTTCCTAGAAACTGGCACCCTCACTTTCTTTCCCCTCCTCTAAATTAACTCTCAAAAAAATAATAATATGAAATTAGAAAAATTAAGCTCAAATTCACTCCAGATAAATTCCAAACCCAAACGCAACCCAGATTACTCCCCTCCCGCCCCTCCCCTCCACCACAACCACCACCACACGCTCTCTCTCTGAACCAAATCCCCATCAAAACCACCGCTTTCTCTCTCCAAACTAAACTTCATTTCACCCCTTCCTCACTCGAAAACAAAAGTAAGGATCTCCCTTTATTAAAAAAAGAAACAACACATATTTACTTTTTGAGATGACTGATTACCGTCTACCACCGACAATGAATCTATGGACGGACGACAACGGGTCTGTAATGGAAGCGTTTATGAACTCCTCCGATCTCTCTTCTCTTTGGGCACCGCCTCCGCAAACCTCCGCCTCCTTTTCAACGCCAGCAGCAGCAGCAGCAGCAGCGCAGCCATCTGATAAAACTATGTTGAACCAAGAAACACTCCAGCAACGCCTCCAAGCATTAATCGAGGGCGCGCGCGAGAGCTGGACATATGCAATTTTCTGGCAATCCTCTTATGATTATTCAGGCGCTTCCGTCTTAGGATGGGGCGACGGATATTATATAGGGGAAGAAGATAAAGGCAAAGGTAGGATGAAAAATTCGGCATCATCAGCTGCTGAACAGGAGCACCGTAAAAAGGTGCTCCGTGAGCTGAATTCGTTGATTGCCGGGCCTAGTTCTGTTACTGATGATGCTGTTGATGAAGAGGTTACAGATACTGAGTGGTTTTTTCTTGTTAGCATGACTCAATCTTTTGTTAATGGAAGTGGGTTACCTGGTCAAGCTCTTTTCAATGGGAGTCCGGTTTGGGTTGCTGGCTCGGAGAGGTTGGGGACTTCGCCGTGTGAAAGAGCAAGGCAGGGTCAGGTTTTTGGTTTGCAGACTTTGGTTTGTATACCATCTGCAAATGGTGTTGTTGAATTGGGTTCCACTGAATTGATTTTTCAAAGCTCGGATCTGATGAATAAGGTTAAGGTTTTGTTTAATTTTAATAGTTTGGAAGTGGGTTTATGGCCGATTGGAACAACAAATACCGATCAGGGTGAGAATGACCCGTCTTCGCTTTGGCTTACTGATCCAGAAACTAAAGATGGAAATGCTGGGATTCCGTCAACTACTCCGGTTCATCAGACTGGGAACAATAACAATCATCATAGTTCGAGCAGTTTGACTGACCATTCAGGCGGAATTCATCATGTTCAGAATCATCACAGCCATCAACAGCAGCAGCAGCAGCAGCAGATGCATACTCAAAGTCTTTTCACTCGAGAGTTGAATTTTGGGGAGCACAGCACGTATGATGGGAGTACTGTTAGGAATGGGAATTCCCATTTGATGAAGCCAGAATCTGGAGAGATATTGAATTTTGGGGAGAGTAAGAGGAGTCCTTCCAGCGCAAATGGGAATTTCTATTCGGGTTTGGTGACGGAGGAGAGCAATAAGAAGAAAAAATCACCTGCTTCTAGAGGTGGTAATGAAGAAGGGATGCTTTCGTTTACTTCTGGTGTGATTTTATCTTCTTCTGGTTTGGTGAAATCGAGTGGTGGTACAGGCGGGGATTCAGATCACTCTGACCTCGAGGCCTCGGTTGTAAAAGAGGCTGATAGCAGCAGGGTTGTGGAACCCGAAAAGAGGCCACGAAAACGAGGGAGAAAACCTGCGAATGGAAGAGAAGAGCCTTTGAATCATGTTGAAGCAGAGAGGCAAAGAAGAGAGAAACTTAATCAGAGGTTTTATGCACTACGAGCTGTGGTTCCTAATGTATCAAAGATGGACAAAGCTTCCCTTCTTGGCGATGCAATATCGTATATCAATGAGCTTAAAACGAAGCTGCAATCTGCTGAGTCCAGTAAGGAGGAGTTGGAGAATCAAGTAGAGTCAATGAAGAGGGAGTTAGTAAGTAAGGATTCAAGCCCTCCTCCCAATCAGGAGCTTAAGATGTCAAATGACCATGGAGGTAGACTGATAGACATGGATATTGATGTGAAGATTAGTGGATGGGATGCAATGATACGAATCCAATGTTGCAAAATGAACCACCCTGCTGCTAGGCTAATGTCGGCTTTGAAAGATTTGGACCTTGATGTTCAGTATGCGAATGTGACTGTGATGAATGATTTGATGATCCAGCAAGCTACAGTGAAGATGGGGAATCGGTATTACACCCAAGAAGAGCTAAAGGTAGCCATATCTACAAAAGTTGGTGATGCCCGATAGGCATTGAACAGAGCCACCGATGCGAATAGCAGTTGGGATAGGTCTTGGTAAAGATTACAGGTCCCGAGTTTCTTTATTAATGCTGTAGGATTTTGGGACGTTTTAAGGCTCCCCTGGTAGCACAAGCTCTGTACAATAGCATTATTTCTTGGTGTTTCTTCGTAGCTGTTTTAGATAATTCCGAGTTGGGGCACTTTAATTTGAGGGGCAGAACTGACGAGCTATGTAGATTTATGAGGCTCCAATCAAGTGAAAATAGCTATTTTTGTGTTTATTTTCTGTCTGGCTTTGATGTATATATTGAAATTCAAACCTGATCAATTTTCTGGGTTAAATTCACATGTATCGTGGTATTTTTCTGTCAAACTTCAACGACGGAGAAGGCGAACAGAATTCCAGTAATTTGTTCTATTAAATCGGTAGTAGATTGCCCCTTCGTCGTGGAAGTTATTCGTGTGTATCCTATAAAAACAGGCTTGAGTTCTGGATTTTGCCTTCTCCTGTCCAGTAATCCTTTTCTCTTGATGCAGAAACTCAAAGTCTGGGATTGGTAGTGCAGCTGCAGTTTCTTCATCTGTGCTCTTGTTTGTCAAGCAATAGACTCTGTCTGGGACTCTTGCCAATTCATATTTCCTGGTTTATTGTTTCAAGGTGACATCAAATCTCCTCTCTGTGCTGCGCCGAAGGGTATCTACCTTGCTGATTTGATTTATTTAAAGGAAAATTTGTGCTGTTGTAAAATTCGGAAGCTTTATTTTATTATCGTTTTGAAGCAAATCTAATTTTGGTTTTTCTTCCTCTCTCCGACATTCCTGGTTTGGAAATGGCACCTGGTATGCTATGGGTTCAGATGACTAATACCACGTGCAGTTCTGGAGTGTGGTTGGGCAAACACAACAAAGAGGTGGGACTGATCTAATTACATGACAGCATTTCTGCTATCAAATTCCACACATGTCCCCTCAGGTCCCATAATAGCATGCTTACATGCAGCAACTGTAGCTGTTAAAACCATAACACGGTAAGTGACTTTAACCATGGAAAAAATGCTCGAGGGACAGATATCCCATGCTAGCTACCATCAGCCCTGGGAGTCATTACTTCAGCTTCGCTGCTGTCTACCCAATCCAGCGGCCTCTCTCTTGTAGGTTAATTCTAAGGATCTCCTTGCCTTGCAAAGAATGTACAAAGGCAATGAGGTTATTTGATTACACGTGGGCTAAGCAGACCAATGTTTAACACATGCTTAATGTCTCGTAATAATCATCATGTAATAGGGACGGCATGAGAAACGTCAACAATCAGATTATTATCGGAAACGTAACATGGGACATGGCTGACGTGGGTTCCTTGAATGTAAGATTAGAAGATGTCATGGTGGCTGCAAAATAGTCAATAATCTCCACAAGTTAAATCATCTCAAATCTCACAAGCGTTCCATGTTAAAAGACAAAAAAAAAAAAAAGCAGTCCATGAGAGAAGAATGCTTTGTGGAAATGGATGGTTGGTGAACTCACGACATTAGGGTTCCGATTCGAGTTCCTCAACTCAGGGTGAGAGAAGAATGCTTTGTGGGCGTTATTGCTAATTTCCAACCAAAAAACACAGAATGGCATTTGACATCCATGAAGGTGTATACATGAGAGTTTCCTGCGCTAAAGAGTATTTTTATTATTTAAAAATGTTTTTGAAATAATTTAATTTTTTTTATTTTAAATTAATATTTTATATTTCCAAATTGTTTTAATGTCTCGATATTAAATATAATTTTTTAAAAATAAAAAATAACTATAATATAACTATTACTATATCTTCTAACACCAAATATTACAATGGCCAGTAATTATGCATCTCAATTCAAGCCACGGTACAATTTATTTTGGACACTCAACCGGGCAAGCCTGGGCGAAATGTTGCAAGGGCATAATACTCAAGGCGGCGATCAAATTAAAGTAGAAAGCGAGGAAATAAAACGAGATTTCAGGAATCGAATGCAACATTAAAGCGAGATTAGAATCTTGTTTAACTACCTAATTAAAAAGTAAAGAGCAATGAATTTTTTCTCAAGAAATTTAATCATATAGTGGGTCACAATCAGCACCACCACCACCACCGAAATGAGTATAATTAACCGGTTAGTCAAGAGCTCATGAGATGCTAATTCTGTTGGTTAATCATATAATTAGCCAGCCTTCTTTCAAAATCAAAAGACAATTATTACAGCAAGCGCATCATAGTCTCTCTACCTTTTCTCTCATAAAGTCCATGCCATCTTTACTAGCTGAATTTGGCTTTTGTTACAAAAGCATCATATTATTGTCCGGAATCTTTGAGTTATTTGCATTTGGACTCACGAGAAGTTAATTATACGGAACCTTAAATAGTCTTCTCAAGCTTGCATATAGTTTTCACATGCGCTTCATCTCAGCTTGATATTTATACACATGCATGCATCAAGGATTCATCAATGATTAATGAACCTCAAAGTCGTCTCACTTGCAAGTTGCATGGAGGAGGAGCCCGGAAGTGTCGAGATTCAGTGTTCTAGTCTGAAACCTGAGGCCAGTCGCTTCAAAAGGTAAATAAGATCAGCAAAATAATTCCATGGCTCAATGATTCCATTGTTAGGTTGAGCAATGATTAATATGGTGAAAGGAATCCCGTATCAGTGGCTCCATTATCGAAATAATTTTGTTCGGGAGAGATAAACTGAGTTGATTAATATGTCCAGATTAAATGCTTCTAATAAATGTACCTTGAGGGTGACATTTTAAGAAGTGGAGGCGGCGTGTGAAATTTTTTTTACTTTTTTTTCTTTTCTTTTCTTAGGAGGAAGGGTCAAATATACAAGTGGATCACATGAGATGTCAGCGTGAACTTCGTTAAAGTCTTGGAGCGAGCGAGCGAGCTAGCTAGCTAGCTAGCTAGCTGCCTCTTTTTTTTTTAAAAAAATTCTTATTACCGATAAACTAAAATAAAAATACTGTAATATTTGCTTTGCAGCCGTGTTGTTCACACACATCTACACCGGTTTATTATTTATAGTATTTTTCTAATCTATTTTAGCCTTGATTTTCTTTTTTTACACTTACTGAAAATTAGTTCTTTGTAAATTCATCATAGATGGTGAATTTTTATAGTGATATTTGTTTTGCTTTAATTTCATACTTTATTTCTTTATAATTTCATCATTAAAACTTATATTAGCTTTATTTTATGTGTTGAGATTTGTTTTATTTTGCATGATCATGTGTACTTAAAGTGTTAGGAAATTAAAGATCAATTTTACAAAATAAAATTTGAGGTTAAAAAAAATTTAAAAAATAAAAACTAAAATTAACTCAACCAAAAATAAATAGAGTATTTTTAACTATTTAGAAGTCACTGAAATTTTATTTGTTCCTTCAAGTTTTAATTTATATTTTATTATTTTATTATTTAATATTTTTAATTTTAATTTTATTTTTATTTTTTTCACATTTTAATTTTAAATGTTAAGAGATAAAACCATCCCAAAAAAAAATTATTCTATCCACGTCGTAGCGTAGCGTGTATTTGCATCTATTGTATTTCATGCAAATATCGTCAAGTCAGAGGCGGATCAATAGTCATGAACATTCAAAGTCGTTACGGCTCAAATCTCTGGCTTACCTGTCTTTCCGGGCATCGTGAATGACCATGGCTGTTAAATCTCTAATTAAAAAAGAAAAAAGAAAAAAAGAAGAAGGTTTCAGGAAGTAACCATTTTAAACTTTTCCCTTCCTATCCATCACCTTCCCTACATCCCATCGATTCCCACCTTCCCATTTCAATATCTCAAACCAGCTTCTTGATTCATCTCCCTGCAGCCACCGAATAAACTAAACCTAAAAAGGTTCAACTTTCTTGTAAAAGGGTATATATAAGCATCTAACCATGAGCCTCAATTGTCTTACCTGCCAAGACCTGCAAAGGAGTGATTCTGAGAGAGAGAATTTGCAAGGTAAAACGCATAAAAATAATAAACTATGTTGCATCAAGGTGGAAAGAAGCTGGTCAGGAAAATTGAGCCCGCCATCTTATGGGCAAGTGGGGAGAAATTCTAATGTGTTTTCTGCAAGAAGGGTGATCAAGAAAGAGCCTCGCCGCTTAAACATCACAGGAGGTGTTACATTCAAGGGATGTGACGAGCCAAAGTTGGCGAGGAGCTCTGGAATGAGAAGGGATTGGAGCTTTGAGGATTTAAGAAAAGCATGCAACGGAAATTATTAACATATATGCGTTCTAATTATCAACCCCAGCCACATACATTTTTTCAATTTTTTTTGGGAGTTTTGTTTCCCTATTTCCTTCTTCTTAATTAATACTTGTTGTATTGATTTTCTTTTTGCTTGAAATCGTTGTATCTAATGAATGTAGTAGGTACCTGCCATGTTCACATCTTCATGCTCATAACTATTTGATTTGCATTGCATTGCGCGGCATCGTGATTTATGGGGCTTTTATATGAGGATTTTCCCTGCAAGGATTTCTTCATGTGCGAATATTTGTAAGAGTTAATTCAGATTTTGCATCAAGAGGGTGGGAGCTTGAAGGATTGTTATTTGCAGACGAAGTGCTGATGGAATAAGGTGATGGCAATCCTTTTAATATTTGCTTACCAGCTATCATCTCATTTGACGTGCTGCCTTAAGATCATGTAAGCATTAGTACTATTTTTGCTGAAAAAACAAAAAGAAGTTGCTATCAGAACCTTTTGTAAAAAGGTAAGGGATGAAGGTTGCGTGGTGGATACAAGATGAACCCAGCTTTCCCCTGGTGGAATATTAGGACAATCATATGCTGCTCTATTATCAGTCTTCAACTAGGTTTTCTGTCGAAATTGTGCATACATTGGTTCAAATCACCGTTTGTCTGTACTGATCCAGAATCCCAGACAATAAATTTGTAGCTTGGATCGTGGAGATCAAAACGTCCGTCTACTGATCTGCCATGTGATCTGGATATGCGGGGATATTATTTTAAAACTCATATTTTTAGTTTCATAGATAAGCATTTGATTGGATATTGGGCTTGTAATTTATTTATTTATTTTACCTTATATATAAGATTTTTTAAAATATCTTAACATAATTTTATTTTTTTAATATGTTGTCTGGTGCATCATCACCGCCAATATTTTTAAAAAAATTTCATCCATTATACATCAAATTCTTAACATTCGAATATCTTTATGGTTTTTTTTTAAGTTATGAAAAAATAATCTGGCCACAGCATAGCACAAGTAAAAAAAGCTAGTCTTTTATAAAACTATAAATGTAAAATCTTTTGAATTAATTCGAGTCCAATCCTCAAACTAGTTTTTGTGCGCACCCAAGCGCTTTTTTTAATTTTTTTTTTCCATTACAATGCTATATGATTCATAATAACTTCTGCAAAATGGTCCACGTCAAAGTGCACTCCCACCTCATTTCTGCATTCCTTATGATGGCCTTGGCCTACGCAAAAATTGACTGTCTATTTCATGCCCTTTTCAGGAACAATAGTCGCTGAATCTTTACAAGCCATCTGCATACTATTTTCAAAAGTTTCATGTCGCTGCTTTACAGCTGCTTGCGGTGAGCATGGCATAAGCTTCCAGTTCTGGTTGAAACAATTGGCAGTCTAAACTTATGATTAATCCTGGAAAGCACTGATTTCAGGCATTGCAAAGGCATGAGCCCTCATCAAAGTTCTGGTACGGAGGATTGACTACTGCAGCTACCACTTGCAATATAACCACCATGATCATTAAAAAAAAAAGTTGAAATAAATGGAGTTTAAAGGCAGCATTTGAGTTTCAAATTTGCATGCACGGACAGAGCTAGATGATAAAAGCATCACAAAGGATAAAACTACATGAAAAATTTGTTCGTCTATATGGATACTATCACCTTAGGCCCATCTAGAAACAGACTGCACAGATCGACCACACAATTGCATAAGCAATTCTCTGTAGGATAATGTGCCATGAGATAAAAAAAGGGAAGGTTGGCGGGGGGGGGGGGGGGGGGGGGGGGGGGGGGGGGGAAGAGGAACATCAGCCCCGCATTTCGTATAAAAATCATATTAATGGAATGAGAGGTTGATGACCATGAATGAACTCTTTTACGAACAACAAAACACTGAAGTTTCTTGAATCATAAGCGAATACAATTTTCAAGAGTCTTAACTCTATTATTACTCAAGAAAACAATGATTTTGGACAAGATTCATCTTCCTATTCCCATATATAAAGGCATGAAGACGCAGAAGTATTGCCTTGACATGAGTAAAGTTTCATATTTCATGTTCCATTGTGGTGCGTATATAACAATCCTCTGTCTTGTATGCACAATGATATTACACTTCACAGTAGAGTCACCATATATTATAATCATTCCTGAACACTGACCTAACCTTAAAATAAAGGCAAAATTCACGGCTAAGCTTCTGCTATTTGATATTCTTCCTGCACAAAATTGATGGTAAGCAATTGTTAACTTCCTGGCTATATTTTTTGACGCTCTCCCATCCTATCTGTAATCGCAGAAGCTGCAAAAGTAACAAAAACAGAAAAAGACGATAAAATTTCCTAATCCATGTCTAGACAATCTGCACTTCAACACATAGTATAGATTAGTGGGGCCATCAGAACTCACTATTCTCCACAATTATTACCTGCTGAACAAAATGTCTCTGCAAATTCATTAAGCCCAACAAACACATTTATTTATTTATTTTACTTGCCTCGCCTTCCAATCTCTTCGACCCGGCTTGGTATTATATGTTTCACCACTCCACAAGCTAACAGAATTCTCCGAATGATTTTTCCTCTCTTGTGGTGCCCCTGTCATTCTTGCATTGGTCAAGCATACGGTCTGACTTTCAATATTTAAGGGCAGTGCAGAAATAGCAGAAGCATTACGTGTTTCTTCTATATGCCTATATGCATGAGCTCTTCTTGCATCTTTTTTCCAGTTCTTTTACAAGGAATAGGGGTTATGCAACTATTATGATGCCCATTCAGTTCCACTTCTACTTGTGATGGTGATAGCTGGTTTGTCACAGAGCCCTACTTCATATCTGCTTCAAGGCGTTTTCAGGCCCTGTATCTATGTTGCCATTCATGGTTCTTCCAACGATTAGTAATAATGTCATTATGGATTTTGGAGGGCTCTTCTTCATCATGAGTTTTCATCATAAAACCATCTTGTATTACAGAAGAGTTCATAATTCGCCCCTTATCCATTTTGTGTAACAATTATCAACTGCATAAAAAATTCATAAAATAAATAAATTAGAAGGAAATCAAGCTATGGCTTTGTTCATAATTTTTTATAAGCAATTCATGTTTCTGACCTGCAATTTAGCTTATTGTTCCATTATCTATTTGATCATACAAATGGACAAAGGATTGCAATATCTGTACATGCAAAACCACACTATTCAATTGGAGGAATACACGTAAACTTATTAAAACCTACTAACATTCAAACATTTGAGCAAAGAGAACTCATTTTCAGTGACTTCATTAGCGTGATACTTGGAGAGAAACTTGCCTTTTCCTCGGCATCTATCCAAACTGACGAAGCATTGCATCCAAAATATTTTTCCCAAAAATGAAATGCCCTTGGAGATCTTAGACACAAGATACAAAGTCAATCTCAAGACCAAATGCACACGATGGATGCCTATCACACAGCGATTTTTCAATTGTGAAAACATGAAGATGTACATCATAAACAAAAGCATTCAAACAAAGTTATTAGCAGTTTACTTTACAGCATGACATTAGATGCCTCAAAGACATAAGATGATCATCACGCTAAAACCACACATAATAGACATTAATCACATTAAAAATGTTGGATTACAAAAGCACAAGGATATATACATTACAGATAAGCAGTCAAGCATAGAAGCGAATGATTCAGCTTTACAACTGAGACTCATCAGTTGCTTCTTATAAGCTGATGTACTAAATGTCATGTATACTCAATAGTAGCACATCAAGTAACATTATAGAAACATCATTGGTAAGGACAATTTATTCATTTACCTTATATATATCTCTAATTGAAAGCGTGTTATGGACCGTGTGGAAGAGCAACAGATGGATTCCAGCAACAATTCATCTCAAGTTTTCCCCCATTTTCATTGAATCATAAGAGATCCCTCCCATCCAAGCACGTTGCATAATTTTAGACATCCAACCTCATTTACACATGCAGTATCTCAATTTCGGATCAGTCACTTATACGGTAAGTCAGCGACTTAAACACTAATCAAACACACTCACATAAAGAACTTCCTCGACAAAACTTGAAAAGCTATAATGGGTTTCATTTAATCCGCACAAAAATGACTTACGTCTTACAAACAAAAGCAGGCAAACCCTGGAGAAACATTTATATATAAGCAGTAAACCAGCTGTGGCAAGTTTGAGACCAAAAAAAAAAAACCAAAAGAAGCCGAAGCAAACATTTTTTCATTCAAGGACAAGAAAAGAAGGGTTTTTTTAAAACAAAATAGAAAAAAAAAATAAAAGATGCTTTGATTAATAGCAAGGGGTCGCTGTTCAGAGCTCAAGAAATGAATAAATTGGGTGAAAGAGAGAAATTAAAAAGTACCTCTTCAAAATGCAGCGGTTGGCTAAGATAGAGTTTGTGGAAATTCTGTCTTTGTGAATTGTGATTTGATAGAGACAGGCGCGGAGTTTATTTTTACGTGCTGTGTGTTAGCGGGAACTGAGAAAACGGTGACTGACTGTCCGATTTCGGAAGGAAATAAGGTCAGGGGCTTGTGTTTAAGGTGTTTTAGGACTCAGTTGTTCGATGCTATGAACATTAACTTTTAAAGTACTTATATTATATATTTATTTGGCATTATCAAAAGGGGTGGTGGCGCAGTTGGCTAGCGCGTAGGTCTCATAGCTTCTGAGTTATCCTGAGGTCGAGAGTTCGAGCCTCTCTCACCCCATTCTTTTTTAGTAACCTGCCCGAGAAAGAGTGAGGCTATCATAGTCTGTAAATTTTATTTTATTTTTTTTAATTTTATTTTATTTTTTTAGATAATTTTAATGTATTGATATAAAAAAAATTATTTTAATATATTTTTAAATAAAAAAAACTTTAAACTCAACTGCTTTCACAATCCTAAACAAGTTTTTAGTAAAAAACAACGTATTAATTTCATCATCTACACCTTTTTTCTCTTTCTTTCATATAATAGGAATTAACATATTAATTTCATCGTCTATGCTTTTTTTTTCTTCGGTTTTGTGATCTATGCAACATACATGTAAGTTTTAGTGAAATTTTATTAGTTATTTTATATTTATTTGGAAGAAAAAAATAAATATAAGTATGAGAGATAAATCATAAGTGGAGATATTTTTATCATTTTTTGTTGGTCATGAAATTTATTATTTCTTCTCCTTGTGCTTGTTTTTTTTTTAAATGAGTTTCAGGGAATAACTATTAGGATGTTACTAGTTACTTCCTCTTAAGTAAATAAATATATAACAATCAGGTTTTGAGACGTTAAAATCACTATTTTTAAGATATTAATTGCCCCCACCATATTTGTGACAGAGTTAAAGCAATATATATAGATAACAAGTTCTATAGGTTTTAAAAAAATTTTTGTTTTGGTTTTTTTATAAATGTAAATAAAGAGTTTATTGGGAGAAAAATAAGGCCAGAAAAAAAGATTATTTTCTAATCGATTTTTGTCGATATCAAACTAGTATTTAGAAGGGAAACAACACTATTTCAAACTGATATTTAGAAGGGAAATAATATCATTTCAAACCAATGTATTTATAGAATTTAAAAGTATACATCTTCAAACCAATATGTTTGTTGAATTTAAAAGGTAACCCATCAAATAAATTAACTGAATAACTTAGTAAGAGATGTCATGCGTAATTAATTAATTTTAAAAGTTAATTAATTAAGTTAAATTAATTAATTTTGAAAATAAAAAAAAATATTTTATATAATGCTAAGTGTCCAAGTGCTAGGTGATATATATATATATATATATATATATATATATATATATATATATATTTGCTTTTCCCTCTAAATCTTTCCTCCAACATCCAAATTAGTTGATTTGGTATCCCTCATATTATAATGTATAAAAAAACCTCTTATCTTTCTAATATGAGATGAAGTTCTCTTTGTTTATTTATCTAATAAGCAATTTATTATAACAATCCCCGTCTTAGCTTGTAATGTTAGGTTATACCATGTTTTATTTATAAAAGAAGGTATCTTTCAATTTAAATCTCTTTTTAGTGTAAATATTTCAAAACTATGAACAAATCATAATGGCAGAAAAACTTAAATCAGAATTTTATTCAATATAATTAGAAATCCTACAAACATAATCCAATAACCCAAAACAAAAGTTCGTTATTTTTTAGCACTAATATGGCCTTGTGCTACTTTCTGCGTTCATGAATATTTATAAAGTTCTCCAAACTTTTATTGAAGCGGCATCACTTTTTATGTTCATATAGGTGAAATTTTCTTTTCACATTGAGGTTTTATTAAGAAAGTTAATCACTCGTTATCCCATTTAATTTGGATACTAATTTTGTAAATCTTGATTTTAGACACAAATTAATATACATCACTCTTACTAATTAACTAATATACTAAACCGTGTGGGGGAATCACTATTCCCCCCCACACATTTCACCGTGGATTACAACAGTAATCCACAGTGATTCTTCCTTTTTTTTTTTTACTTTTCCCTTTTTTTTTTGTTTTTTTTTCAATTTTTTTTTTCAACTTTCCTAATTTTTCTTTTTTTCATTTATTTTTTTTCCAAAATTATTTTTGTTGATTTTACTTTTTAAATATTGACCTGGTTAAAATTTTTGCTTTGTAATTTTTTTCTTGAAAATACTGTAGATTACTGCGATGTTTTTCCACATAGTTTTTCTATTTTATTTCTTTATTTTTTAAAATTATATTTTTCAATTTTTTTTAACTGTTCCCCCACACACATTTCACTGTGGATTACAACAGTAATCCACAATGATTCTTCCCCACTTTTTTTTTCGTTTTTTTCAATTTTTTTTTCAAAATTACTTTTTTTTTCAACTTTTCTAACTTTTCTTTTTTTTCATTTATTTTTTCTTTTTTTTTCTCAAATTATTTTTGTTGATTTTACTTTTTAAATATTGACCTGGTTAAAATTTTTGCTTTGTAATTTTTTTCTTGAAAATACTGTGGATTGCTGCGATGTTTTTCCACATAATTTTTCTATTTTATTTCTTTATTTTTTAAAATTATATGTTTTGATTTTTTTTAATATGAAGCTGATTGAGAATTTAGTTTTGTAATTTTTTTCTTTAAAACATTGTTTATTGCTACAGTGTTTCTCCGCATGGTTTTTTTTTATGATTTTCTCTGAAATTATCTTTTTTTATTTTATTTTTTAATATTGAGCTGGTTAAAAATTATGTGAGGAAAGCACTTTAACTTTTCTCAAAAATTACTGTCGGTTGCTACAATGTTTTTTCCCACATGGTTTTTTTCTGTTTTCGTTATGTTTTTCCCTAAAATTATCTTTGACAATTTTATTTTTTAAATATTAAGCTGGTTAAGAATTGTAATTACAAGTAAATACAAGTTTTTCCTTAAAAAACACTATGGATTGATACAGTTTTTTCTCACATAGTTTTTTTTCCAGTTTCTTTTGTGTTTTCTTTTTTTATAATATTTTTTTCCAAAATCATTTTCGTCCATTTTATTTTTTTTAAATATTGAGTTGGTTAAAATTTAACTTTGTAATAAAGCTTAATCATGTGGGGAAAGTATTGTAGCTTTGCTCATAAAACATTGTGGATTGCTACAGTGTTTCTCCGCATAGTTTTTTTTGTTATAATTTTTTTCAAATTATCTTTTTTAATTTTATTTTTTTGATATTGAATTGTTTGTGAATTACAATTATAAGTCATTATAAATAAGGCTAAATCATGTAGGGAAACACTGTAGCTTTCATCACAAGACACTGTGAATTGCTACAGTGTTTCCAACATGATTTTTTCCCCTTTTCTTGGTGTTTGTTTTTTTTTTTCTAAAATTATCTATGTTGATTTTTTTTTAATGTTGAGCCGATTAAGAATTTAGCTTTGTTATTTTTTTCTTTAAAACACTGTGAATTGTTGTAGTGTTTTTCCATGTGATTTTTTTATGATTTTTTCCAAAATTATCTTTGTCGATTTTTTTTTTTAATATTGAGTTGGTTAAGAATTATAATTACAATAAAGCTAAATCATATGAAGAAAGCGTTGTAGTTTTTCTCACAAAACACTGTGGATTGCTATAATATTTCTTTAAATAGTTTTTTAGTTTATTTTATTGAGAAAAACGCTATAATTTTCCTCACAAAACAATGTAGATTGCTACAAATCATTTTGTTCAGTCTCTAAGTTTTTGATCACCAACACAACTTTTTTTTCCGTCATGAAATATTTGCTTCATCATACCTTTAATTTCTATTACTTATCTAGCGCTGATTCACAATTATAACACTATCAAGTGCATTTCTTTTATAAGCCCGTGGCAGCGCGCAGGCAAGTCATCTCGTAGTTTATTATTACCGGTGAAATTCCTAATTAGCAAATGTACTAGTAAAAGTTAGGTTCATATTATTAGTAAGTTTAACTAAATGGTCTCAAGCCAATACTAGCATAATTACTTCTAACTAATTCTCTTTAGAGACTTTTAGTGAAATGATATGCTAGATTATTAGAAAATATGACATACACAATAGTAATTATCTTGTTAGAAATTAATTTCCTTACATATTCATGTGTCAAGCTGATATGTCTAGATTTTTCATTGTAATTTTTTTTAAATGCCGTAAACATCATTGCTTGATCATCACAGTGTAAGGGGATAAAAAACATTGGTTATGGCCACAACATAATGTCCAATAACATATTTCTCAACCATTTTATCTATTTACCTACGGTTGCTAGAGCTATGAACTTGGATTCCATTGTAGAATAAGTTATACACGTTTGTTTCTTTCAAGCCTAAAAACAAATCCACTTCTTAAAATAAATACTCATCTAAAGGTTACTTATTATCACTTGCATTAGTTATCCAACTAACATTAATATAACCTTCAAGTACAATTAGAAATTTATTATAAAATAATCTAAAATTCATAGTACTTTTCAAGTAACCAAGTACTATTATAATTGTTATCCAATGATCCATACTAGAATTATTTGTGTATCTAGATAATTTGTACGCTATGAAAGCAATATATAATCTTGTACAATGCATGACATACATTAAGCTACCAATTGCATTAGCATATTCAATTTAAGCAATTGATCTACTAGTATTTTCTGTTAACTTAAAATAAACATCATACGAAGTATTTGCTCAAATACAATAAAGCAAAACATAATGCGCGCACACGCACACACGAATCTTGTACTAATTATAAAAAGTGTTGCATAACACTGTTATAGAGAAGATGACTGCTGATGTGCAAGATGTATAGGCAGAGGTGAGAAAAAAATTATAACAAACTAATATTAAGTACAAGGAGACTGTTGATAAACGCTATCATGTCAAAATGTTCAAGGAAGGATATATGGTGATGGTGTTTATATTCAAGCAGAGATGTTTAGTATGAATATATAACAAGCTATAAAAGAAGAAGTATGGATGGACCTTACAACATACTAAGAAAAATCAATGATAATACTTATATTGTCAATCTATAAAATAATATGGGTATTTTCAACGCCTTAAATATTTTATATTTTTATCTGTAGTATAATGATAAGACACTATATCTAGATTCGGGTGTTGACTCGAGATCAAGTCTTTCACGAATGTGGAACATCTAATAGGTACATTTAAAAATAAAAATGATAAGTTCAAATCTAAAAAAAAAAAGCTCGAATGAGATTATGGTGTTGAATTAGATCAAGTCTTTCACAAGTAAAGGGGATTGAAGTTGAACATCTAGTAGATAAGTCATAGATAAGAACGATAGGTTCAAATCTAAGAAGAAATCTATATGAGTCAAATGAATTTACTAACAAAAACAAACATAATTTTTAATTCAATTGTTGAATCGAGTTGAAATTTTATAAGTGCAGTATACAAACTCAGTTTTATAAGGTTCTAGGTTTTCATGCATTATACAAGCTCGGTTTTATAAAGTTCCAGGTTTTCATGCTCAAATTACATTTAGATATTGTTGTTTTAGAATTTTCTTTACTTATCACTATTATTTTCATATTCACTTTCTAATTAAATTTAAGATATTTATTTAAAAAGTTTTGTGTGTTATTAGAATTTAGTTATTGATATTTAGAGTTCATTAAATCATAGTTTTCTCTATAGTTTAGCTGTAATTTTAGAATTTGTAAGATCATTATTTTTTTTTTACTATATAGTGTGTCATTTTTGAATTTAAATATAAAGTTTTACCTATATCAAGAAAGAATTTGATTCAAATGCATGTTAAAAATGTCTCATATAATATAATAAGTGGTTAAACCAACAATACAAATGAAGGCTTATTTGGTTAAGGTGGAGAGGGTCTAAGACAAAGCAGTCTATCATTTTTAAACTAGATATCAAAAGCTGGATTTGGTTTCAAGACACTTGGATTAGCATTAAACAAATCTATAGAAAAATCATTATTTTTGCAATTAATAGGATATGATAGTTAATAATTGTTAATAATAGGATTGCATTTAAGTTTTTCAAGAAATAAAGTTGATGTAGTTAAACTTAATGGCAGAGACATGATAAAATGAATTTAAAGAAACATTTGTGCTTTGATATCAATATGAAAATAGTACTAGTTTAAGGAGAGAAAGATAATTTCTAATATGAATGAAGTGGCCACTAAATGTGATAATGGTAACATGTAAAACTCTATTTTGAAGATAGTTTTTCTTCTATTTTATTAACATATTTTTTTTGATAAATATAAAAACATATTAAAACCTAACTTAAACAATTAAATATATAATAAAATAAATAAATAAATGGAAAACTCATGCAAAAACTCTTAGAAATAATTTGTTTTTACTTTTATTTTCATAAGAATCATAAAATAAATAAATTGCCATCAAACTAAACCAATTAAGTTGAGTGAGTGTAGACCATCAAAGAAAAGTGAGGAAAAAAAAGAATAAGAAATAAAGCAAAAAATTGGTATTATTTATGTGAGTTTTATTGACTTATTGTGTGTTTGAGATTGTTTTGTAACGTTCTTTTTAAAATAACTTTTTATTTAAAAATATATTAATTTTTTTTAGATTTTTTTTATTTTTAACATTACACATCAAAATAATCAGAAAGTAATAAAAAAAACATCATTTTGATGTTTTTTAAAACCAAATATATTTTTAAAAAGCACTTAAAATAGAAGAATAAGCACTTCTAAATACACCATAAATAAAACAGCGTTGCATTAATTATTATTTGTTTATGTACCAATATGTTTATTAATTTATTATTAAAAGAAGAAAGGGAAAATCTTGTTCTGACACACTAGGCACATTATGTATATGCTCGCTTCATTCCTTTTTTTTTCTTTGTTAATTATTTGTTTCGGATCACTTTTTTTATATATATAATTCCATCATTTACATTATGTTCATGAGTCATGGAAAAATTCACTCTAATCCTAGAATTTTAGCTTTTTTATTGTTGGTTCTTGTGTTTTGATGATTTTACTTTTCAGGCCTATACTCTGTTTATTTTATGTTTTAGTCCATAAAATTTAAAAGAAAAGAGAAAGTGGCCGGTAAGCCACATTCTAGCAATAAAAAGCTGATTTTAGTGTTGTTGGGCTTCTCGTAATGAGAGGAGTGCCATTAAAGTCCTTTTGAACTTCCATCTTGTCCGAAAAATATAGATTGAGGTTAAGGAAATCACTTTTATTTAGTTTAATTTTATATTTTCAATCTAATTTAGAAGTATTTTGAGGTTAACAATTAGTTTATTAAAACTCTTATGGTATTTATTAGGTATGTTTAGATGAAAATGTGCTTTTGGGTAAAAAAAAAAACCTTAATCCGACCTTTTAGCAATCATTGGTTGCTAAAATCTGGATCAGTAAGTGTTTACTTTAATTTTTTTTTAATAAAAGGATGGACAACATGTCATCCACGCTTAAACATAAAAAAATGATCAAGAAGACAGGTAAGCTCGCAGTGCCAGTTCTTCTTTATACTGGACAATCGTGCAGGCTCAAACTTTTCAGCTTAGGCACCTAGCCTATTTTCTATGAGTTTTTCTCAATTTTCTTTTATTTTGATTGAAATGCATTATAAATAAAATTCTTAACTTTATATTTAAATTATTATTCAATTTTGGCATAGTTCTTGAATAATTTAATATGTTTTTATGAGATGTTTATAATTTATTTTTTCAATTATCATATACCTAATATTGAAAAAAAAATTGTTCATGAATATTTAATAAAAATAAATTTTAATAGATTTATAATATGATTTTATCATATTAATTATTTTTTTTCCTTTGATCACACATAAAATATTGAGAAATTTTCATTTTGTTTTTATTAAAACTTGCTTTTAAGATCATGATAATTTTTTATTTAAAAAACAATGCTTCTTATTAAAAAAATAATTTCATTAGAACAATAAAGAGATGAATTAATAAGGTAATGAATTTTAGATTGATGAGATATATTTTTCCTACTTATTTCAAGTTATTAAAGTTTTTAACATGCCTTTATTTTAATTTTTTCTGCCTTTTATTCAAAAAAAGTGTTACTTGTACAAATACATGCCATTGTTTTTTAAATATTAGGGCTTTCTCCTGATTACATTATCGATTTTTTTATGAATAATTATGTTTTATTTTTATAAGTAGATTTTTTTAAATAATTTTGTCATTAATATTAAAAAGAATACAATATTTTTTAAATATTTCTATTGTAAATTTCATATATATGTTTTTAAATTTATTGTTCTCATATATTGTTTTTTATATAAGTTTGCGAGATTTCTAATTGAAACTTACTTTTATAATAAGTTTTTGCTTAAAAAATAATATATATGGGTCCATGATTTGAGTCATGATATGGGCTCAACCTTGGTTGACCCGAGTCAATTCAAAATATTATCTTTTTATTATTTTTTAATAGAAATAATTTTAAATCAATATTATATTGAAATTTTTAAGTTAAACTAAAATTTGAAGAGGTAATGGATACACCTATACAGCAACTCATATTCGATTTAATTTAAAAGTAATATCAAATCAAGCATTATAAATTTTTTTTTTTTTTTTCGCAACATTGCATTGAATAAAAATAATTAGTGTTTGATATTACAATATAAGATGCTTTTTAAAAATATTTTTAATTAAAAATATATTAAAAAATATTTTTTTATTTTTAAAATTAGCACATAAAAATAATAAAAAATATAAAATTATCAATTTGATATTTCTTAAATAAAAAACAATTTTAAAAACACTTTAAAATCCAAATTAAACCAAAAAAACAAACCCTCCTTTCCCACCTAACCCACAACGAGGTTTCACACCGAAGCCGGTGTATTCATAGCAGACCAGCCCAGAAAAGTCCAGAAAAGAAAGAAGAAAAAGTCACAGCAGCAAAGTCCAATTGTAATGGACTGTAATAACGTGTTAGCTGTTATGTCTAAAAGGGCCCCACACCCACCCCTCTCTCTTGCTTCTATTTCTCTCTCCATCCCATTCCCAAGTCCCAACTACAGCATTCAATTCCTTTGTTTTCAATTATACGCACCATTGAATTTGACTGGCTGGTCTCTGTGATTGTTAGGGTTTCTTTCTTACGCTCCTCTCTTTGCTTGCTTTCTTTCTGGAAATATTTCCGGATTCTTCTCTGCAGTTTTCAAGCCAAGCCTGCCGTCTCGTCCCTCGTAATTTTTCTTCTCTTGCGTTTACCTTTTTTTACTTCTCCTCCTTTCTTCCTTGTAGAAAAACAAGGTGGGTTTTACTTTGAATTTTTGGGTTTAGAGTTGCTACTTCTTTCATTTTTGGACTTCATATATATTTGGCTTTTGATCTCTTCTATTGGGCTTTGCTCTATTGGGTTAAGTTTTTCTTTTCTTTGTTTGGAGAGATTTGGATTCTGTAGCTTGGGTTTCTTATGCAAGGAATTGGATTTTGAGGTGACTAGCTTTCCAGTTGATTCTATCCAATTTGGGATTTTAGTTTTGGAGAGACGAGACTAAAAGGGTATGCTCTCTTTGCCTCTTGAATATCAGCTTTATATCTTCCATTTTTTTTTTGCTTTTTTGGCATTGAGCTATTAGGGTTTTGATGAGCTTCATTTTGGGGTTATGGGTGTTGCCCTTGAAGCTTTTCTAATGTTTTGACTTTGTGGATATATTCAGAATAATATAATCTAGCATATTCAAGCTTAAAGTTTGGAGTTCTGGGTATTGTTTTGAAGCCTTTAATTGTTTGACTTTCTGGTTAAATCATAATATTGGTATTGAGTTGCTAGGAACAAGTTTTTTTTTCAAAAAAAACAATGGATAACTCGAAAAACAGGCAGAGTGATCACTTGGGTGTGAACAAGATAGGCAAGAATATAAAGAAGAGTCCTTTGCACCAACCCAATTTTGCAAACAATCCCAATAGGCAACAGCCTCAACCTCAGGTCTACAACATAAGCAAGAATGACTTTAGAAACATTGTTCAGCAACTAACTGGCTCCCCTTCACAAGAACCTTTGCCTAGACCTCCCCAGAATCCTCCTAAGCCTCAAAGTATGCGGCTACAGAAGATTAGACCGCCTCCTTTAACGCCTATCAATCGACCTCATATCCCCCCACCAGTCCCAGCTCCAGCAGTGGCACCTCCAGTTCCTTACCATAATGCATTTGTTAGGCCAGGGATGCCACACCCACCTGGCCAATTTGGGCTACCATCTCCAACAATGACGCCGCCTTTTATACCTGGGGACTCGGGTTGGGCAAGTACAGCAGAGTCTCCTATTTCAGCGTATATGCGCTACCTTCAGAATACAATGATAGACCCTGGTCCCAGGGGAAACCAAGCTCAATCTCCGCTACAACCCCATCCACCACTACCACAAGGTCGAGGGCAAATTCAGCCTCAACACCAACTGCCTTCTGGTGGTTTGCTTTTGAATCCACCTCTGGCTCCAGTACCCACACCCGGAGTGAATGGTCCTGCCCCGCCTATGCCCAATCTCCCTTCCCCATGGATGAATGGTCCTCCTTGTTTACCCTCACCAACATCTCAATTCCTTTTGCCCTCTCCTACTGGTTACATGAATCTTTTGTCTCCGAGGTCACCTTACCCACTGCTTTCTCCTGGGGTTCAGTTTCCTCCACTGACACCAAATTTTGCATTTTCACCAATGGCTCAGTCAGGGATTTTGGGTCCAGGGCCTCAACCTCCACCTTCTCCGGGCTTTTTTCCATTATCACCTTCAGGTTTTTTCCCTGTCTCAAGTCCAAGATGGAGGGATCAATAGTCCGTGAGATAACATTGTTGTTTGCGGAGTTCTGTGTTTGATGAGAAGCTGGTGCATTCTTTGAGGAGGCTTATCTGTGATTCACAGGAACTTCAGTTGTGAAAATGATCAAGTACACTGCTTGTGCAAGAGGTCTAAAAAGTTGTAGTCTTCTTGTTTATTCAACTTTCTTTGTTTTTGTTATCATTTTGTTTTGTTGATAGTCATTACTAGTTGTGCAGCTTGTACTGAGATTAGAATCTTTAACAACTGCAATTATTTTAATTTCTTGGATAAATGTTACTTGGGTGATGTAGTGAAGTTCAGACCCAAGTTGACTGGACACCTGAACAAAAGCTGTAACATGTAAGACTGCTGTATCATGAAAGGAGGTAGGTTTACAGACACCAAAATTAGCATGTAGGTTGTTTAGGAGAGAATTCTTATGTACTTGTACTGTTGTGGATTAAATCTCAGTTGCTTTGAAGTTCAATTCTTCTCGGGAAGGAATTCTAATGCATTTCTTTTATTGTTTCATGTGTTATACAATGAAAGAAAGATTCATGGTGTTTAACTGTTTCAATTTTAGATCATGATGTTTGGTTATTACCAACTGCTGGTTGTATTATGTTATCATATCCTGTTGTTGTAATCAATAGTTAATGTTCTGTTTGTGCTTTATTGTCATACCTGCTATCCAGGAAGGTAAATAGAAAACTAGATATAATTTGTTCTTCTGATTATTCCTGTGTTAAGGAAACATGTGCTATATTTTTTGAAAGATGTTGGAACTTAGAAGAGCATCTTCCAAGGTTTGTTTGCAATCCACGTACATCTCCAATTTGTCTAATGCATTTTAGTCTCATCAGCTTGAATTCATTATTTCCTTGTATTAATGTCTTCATCTAACTTGCTCACAAAAACATTTCAACCTTGAGCATGGTAAAATATAGGTTTTAGTTTTCATCCTTCAATAAGCCTGTTTTCCCCATAGAGGTCTTTTTGTAATGCCTGGACAGCATTTCTGAGTCGACGATTGTTTGCTGTGGACTGTATTCCCTGCACAGCTCTATTATTTTCCACATGATTGTGATTGAACATTGACCAGTCGCTCTTGTGCTTTCAAGACCTAATTGCTTTTGAAGTACAGAGAGTGTTTGACATGATGTTTGTTTTAAAATAAGGGAGGTGAGGTTTAACAAAATAATAGCATCTCATTGTTATGATCAGTTAATGGGAATTACCCAACCAGGTGTATTTAGAGAAACAGTAACAACTAAAGCATGACACAGGCATGCGCCTGATGAGTAAAGGTGGAAAGAAGGGCAAGGGTGCCTGGACTTTAAATCTTAAGCACAAGCCATTGGCTAGATAGGTCAGCACAGTAGCATGTCATTTGGTTGTACTGGGTGAAGGTTTGAGCTGATGAAGTCTAGTGAAGTGATGGATTGATGGGGTGGAGCTATTTTCTGGAATCAAAGACCCTGTTGCTATTAGGATCAGTTTCAAAGAGTGTGCATTGTATTTAAAGTGGTTTTTCTCTTTTACTTGTACTATTCTTGCCCTGTTTTTGTTCTCTGGTCTTGTCTGGTCTGCATCGATGTAGAAGTTTGTTTAACTTTTGGAGAATGTACACCATGCGGTGTCACAATTATTTGCGGCACAAGGTCACAACAATTCTTTGGGGACACAATTTCAAATTTTAATTTTATATATGTGGTTATTGTAGGGTCAGGTTAGACTGGAATTGCAAAGTATATTTGTTGGTGGGGCTAAATGGTTATCTACAGCTTATGAATGTCTACAAGAAAGTCTTAACCTTTATTCACATCTCCAGTAGCTTTGATCACTGCCTCTTCTTGTTCTTGTTCATATAAATCCCTCTCAATCCTTGCAGTTGTCTTCTAGTAACATTTTTGCTTATACAGCTTTTTGTTGATTAATTTCTGATGCCAAAACTCATTGATGGGAAATCAAATTTCTAGAAATGTTACATACGCTGGTTTTTTCACTGCAGGTTCTGATTATTTGCCTTGTACATTCAGTTGGTTTTGCAATATTGGTATTATTATGCTCTATTTGATAGTACTCTTTTTTTGAGCATTGCTCTCTTAGATACTTGGATCGTGTGCTTTCTTTCATATTTACTAAATCCAGCTATAACACTTTGAACAACTACAAGTTGCTTGCTTTCTTTCATATGATCCAGTAAATCAAGTGAAAAGTTTTGGTTGATGCTTGGTCGACATGAGCAAACTTATATTGATGTTGGTCTATGTTGTCGAGATATATGCATCTGATAGTTTCTAATGGCTCGTGATGCATTCACTTATTTAGATGCTTTGCCTAGTTTTAGTCCTTTGGTGTTTGAGAAAACTGCTACCTTGATGCGCGTCTTGAAATTTCCCTGTTGGAACTTGGAATTGGTCTTGTGGACTTTAATGGATTTGCGTAAAAGGAATTTATTTAGCTGCCGTCAAAGTTTGCAAGTTAAAGAAGTGGAATTGCTTGGCAGGAAACATGATGAAAAACTGAAATGTAAAATATGGTTGACTTTAGAGGAGAGTGCCTGTTTTCCCCTTCATTGAAAGAATACTGCCGCATTCATGTCATCATGCTATTCAAGTACTGAATGCTTTGGTTCGAGCCGACACCAGGCAATCGGTCATGGAACTGAGCCAGCATCGGTCTCTAACTGAGCCGACATGACATCATTACAGTCATGGGTTTTCTATTTTTCCTCTGACCTAATTGAGCTACTCTTGAGTCATGGGGTCTCCTAATTGGAAGTTGTTAATCATATGTTTGAGAGTGATGCATGCACTCTTCCAAATCTTCAGTCATGTTCTAATAGTCACTGATCAAGGACATTACAGTCTATTCCTAGTTCTCAAATTGATACCCAACATTATATGTTATAATGAAAGTGATAATTAAAAATATTCTTACCTAACATGTCCTCTCAATTGTCTCCGTCATCAGCACTACTAAGATTCTCTACTATTATTGTCAAACCTTGCAATCTAGATATGATGATAATAGGATAATTCAATAAAAATTAAAATAAGAAAAATAATAAAGATTAATTTTAAAAAGAACAAAAATTCAAAGAATGGAACTGAAAAACAATTAAAATTTCTTTAAAGAAAGCGATCCTATAAAAAGGTCAAGCCAGCTTGGATCAACTCGATAGAAAAAAATAAAAAAATTATAAAGTTTTTTTTTTAAAAAATCTAATGATGAAATAAAAAAATATGTCAACTCGTGTTAAATTTCAAACTCGTGACCCGGGTCGTTAGGCCGAAAAAATCTTATCTAAAAAAACCACAAAGTCCAATTCACAGTAAATCGAATATTAAAGGATGAAATTAGATTTTTTTTCAATTATACAAAAGGATCCAAGATTTAAAAATAGCAATTAAAAGAATGAGGATCAAAATTGAAATAAAAAATAAATTCAAGGACAATAATAAATTTTTAATTGAATGGTGAAATTGAAAAGAAAAATCAATTTAACAAAAGGACAAAAAAATCAAAACAATGAGGATCAAATTAGAAAAAAATGACATTATAAATTGAAATTGAATGATGAAATTGAAAACAAGTCAAAATTTTATAAAATGGTCAAGAACAAAAATTAAAAACAAAAAAATAAGAACCAAATTGAAAAAAATAGCATATCACAAATTGAGATTGAATGATAAAATTGAAAACCAATTAAAATTTTACAAAAGGACCAATAATAAAAACTAGAAATCAAAAGAATAAGGATCACAATTGAAATATAAATAAATAAGATGATAATTCTGAAATTTTGAATGATCGGTCAGAATGTTGAGGGGGAAGAGAGAAAAAAAAAGAAAGAAAGCATAGCTAGCGACAAATTGCCCCACCATCAACATTATGCACTGCCCCAATAGGAAGAGACATCATAAAGATTCCAACGACATGTCCGAAGGAAGTTTTTGACAGCCAGAAGATGCCACACACGCCAACCACTTTTTGACGAGAATTTCATGATCACGTGGCCACACATCTCACAACAAGATCGACATCGAATCCCAAAAAGCCGACAAGTATGATAGGAGTGTGATACAATGGAAACTTGTCCAAAAGGCACTAGCTTTATTGGAATAAGAACCCTATCCTACAAATAGCAATTCACAAACGAGAAGTATAAGGAAGACGTCATGAAGCCAATTAATTTTTGATAAGTTAATTTAGTTCGTTAGAGAACCAAAGAATGTCAGAATCTCTTTCACACACGCTGAATGAATTTGGTAGCAATAGTATTATTAAGTTTGAATATTTTGTCCTTACAAAGAATATTTATACTTTTTAAAATAAAAACCATAATGATCTACTCTTGTGGGCTAAATTGATGCACTTATAAAATTGACCCTAAACCTCTACTAAGAAACCCAGAAGTATAGATCCGAACAAGCCTTGGGTTATAGCTAAAAACTAATTAATAAATTACACCCAAACAAACTTTGAGCATTAGCTAATAAACCCAACCCAAAAACATAATTTAAGAAAGAAAAACTAAGTGTTAAAAATTCTTTCTAATCTTCTGTAACTTAAAGAGAATCAAAATAAATAAAAGACAACTGAAAAAAAAGTATTTATACTTTATAGAGCCTCTAACTGCCACACATATCATAGAAAAGAAAGGATTCAAATTCTTCAATGAATCAAAATCACATCATAAACACTTATAGCTCAAGCCCATGCATAAGTATATGGCTTAAATAAGACTCATTTAATCTTTTTTTTTGTCCAAAATTAATTCATTATAGGGTTTGGACTAATAGGGCTGAAAATAACCAAGCAAAAACACTTTGTCAATGAATTTGTCAAAACAGTAAAAACAAGTTTGACTAATTTAAATAATATATTTATGAAATTCAATTGGCTTGAAAGTTTAGCACAATATAATTTCATGTGTCTAATATCTCTTTATAAAATTCTAGCTTGATTCAATATACGGTATGAAAGATATGTCAAATCTCGTAAAATTAATAAACAAATATTTTAAAATAAAATTCAGACATAACTTAATTCGTATCACTTTTAATTTTTAAAATATATTTTATATTTATTAAAATATCAAATTACACCCAATTAACTTGATTATATCCAATTTAATATTTTTTTTGAAAGAACAAGACTGTTATTATCTTGTCTCAGTGAACATTAATTCCTTTTACAGCGAAAAATACATTTCACAGGGGAGTTAACTTTTTATTAATTATCTGTACATTTATGTGTGCACGCACAACGAACGAAAGCAGGTAGGAATAAATTGGAAAAGTATATATATAGACACACACACACACACACACACACACACACACACACCAATAATCGTCGCTTTGCACCAACCACTGAAGTACCTATCCACTAAAAGGAAATAGAAGCTACAAACCTTCTTTTCGCCAATTAAATTAGGGGTATGGTGGGGTTAAATCGACGAGGTCCTTTAGAGATAGACATATTGCATCAACAAATCAAACCTATAGATGATATCCTATTTTTGCTAGCCTTTTTTGTCCATTACTTTACTCCTTCATTGACTTTGAGGCCTTTGCTTCCTTTTTGAAGTTAATTATAACTTATTCTTTATAATTTAATAGCACTAATTAATTAATCCTCATTTTTTAAAACTATATATTTAATTTTTATGTTTTGAATTTTTTATTTTATCACTTTCAATTTCAATAATACAATACAAAAGAATTGTTATTCATTTAGGTGATATTTGGAAACGCTTCCCAGCGTTTCACAAAAACTTTTTTAAAAATTTTGTTTAATTTTTATTTTTATTTTTATATAGTTTTAATTTTTTGATGTAAAAAATAAATTTTAAAAAATAAAAAAATATTACTTTAATATATTTTCAAGTAAAAAATACTTTTAAAAATAACCACTATCATATTATTAAATAGTAACTTAGTTTGCGTTACAAAATAAATAACATGTAGTTGACAATCATATCCCCTGTGCTATAAACCTAAAGGAACAACAAATTATTTTTCAAAGCAATTCATGGCAAATTAAAATTTGTTTTTCGAGACCCAAATTGAATCCCAAGAAATCGAAGGGTTGGGTATAAATTGGTGTGATCCTCTCAAATAAAGCCTCCACGTCTACAATGTCTTTTGAAGACATTTTATCAAACAATTGAATCGCATGGTCCAAACAAGTACATTGCTACACAAATCCATTAATACATTTGCATCGAAAACAAGTTTTTCATAAGGAAATAAGACAATTCTAACCACTAAATAATTCTAAATATGATTGTAACTTATTAGGGGTTTTATTTAGGGTTAATTACAATTTTTTTTGGTGTTCTTTTAAGGTATAGTTAGAATCATTTCGTTAAAATTTTTTTAATGGTACCGAGTGTGTCGAAAAAAGAATCCTGGTATGTCCTTGGTGATCTGTTCTTTTTTTTTCATTTTTTTTATTTTTCTCTCACACGATATCACTTTATCTCTTCTTTCTTTCTTCACTATTGGATGTTCAATCTCAACTTTTGACTATTGGATTTTAATAAAAATATTTGATTGATTTTTGTTGAGGCTAATTAATTTGTAAAATTTTTTTTTTTGAAATATTCATTAAACAAGCACTATTTCTAATAATGATTATGTAAAAAAATATATTTTGAGATACGATTGTTATTTCAAATAACGATTGTGTATAAAAACAATATTATGAAATGTTATTTTATTCAAACTATGTTATTTTTTAAATATATTTTTAACCCAGGTTATTTTCTAAAATTTTTAATAAATTATGCTATTTTTTTAACCAAAACAAAACCCACTAGTTTTCTCAAAAAAAAAAAAAAAAAAAAAAAAAACCGGTGAATAACAAAAAAAAACAC
>Ga0325410_1000442_pt1 | contig 42809 bp, 27 predicted proteins | sample PopdelMetagenome_16_FD_206182 | JGI IMG/M metagenome (GOLD analysis project Ga0325410, IMG submission 206182) | Populus deltoides microbial communities from Bellville, Georgia, United States - Xylem-PdIQD-R3 | ecosystem: Host-associated > Plants > Phyllosphere > Stem > Wood/Secondary xylem...
GCTCTCTTTCATCCAAAAACCAGTGGCCTCCACATTCATCAACAACTCACATCAGCCTCCTAACAAAAAATCATCTTTCTTTCACCTACACCAGCCACCACAGCACAACCTCTCTCATTTTATCCCTTATTACCACCGTAACCTTCTCTTCTCTTTGAACAACGCTAGAAATCCCAGCCACCATCGAGCCGTGATAGCCACAACCTTCTTTCCATGCTCATCGTCAACAATGTCAAACATCATTACCAACTCAATTGTTTTCTTTAACTTGATTACCCTCCCCCACTCAGGTTGATTTATAAACTCAAATTATTTTTTAGACAAATTGCTATAATGTTATGAAATTTAGGACAATATTTATTGTTGTGTATAAGTTTTGAACTGTTTAGACATTATTTGATATGAATTCATATGTTTTGAAAGATGGCCTTAGTATAAGTTTCATAAATTTTCAATTGTTTTGAAAGATCATCTTTCAATTGATTTTGAATTCCCCATCTTTTTTTTTCATTCCCCAATTTAATATGTGAAATTGTGACCTTCACGTGAGGTGTTTTTTGATATTAATAAATAAGTTTCCTTCCATAAAAACAACAAAAATCTTTCTTTCAAAAATACAATTTTTTTTTATTTGCATATGGCCAAGTCTTTCAAAAATAAAAAATCATATTTGCATAAATAAGAATAAAAAAAATACATGGCATGACTTAGCAAATTTAAATACATAAAAATTCAAGAAAAACAGTCTTATTTACATCTTTGCATGCATTTTTAAATTTAATAACCAGTTTATTAAATTCATGAGAATTTGGCCTATATTTAAAAAACACTAAAAATTTTATTTTGTTTTCTTTTAATATATGAGGTTATGAACTTATACATAAGAAATATTCCTAATATTAAATGAAAAGACACTTTCTTTTATTTTTATATTTTAACATTAGAACAGTTAGGTTTTAACCTGATGGGATATGTACCTCCTTATTGAAGATGACTTTTCTTAAACCTTAAATAGGTTAATAGTTAGAAAACACAACAATACCTTAGTTTATATCAGAGAAACAAACAATACAACTTACTCAGGTAAGATGTGTTAAGAAATATAAGGTATTTTGTTTTATTTATTAATGGTAGAATAATATTCTTATTTTTTTTTTTCTATTTAACCTATATATAATCTCTTTATATTTAGGTTAAACCTATTCCTTTAACATCAATGAAACCCTAGCCTTTTCTCCTCTTATTTTTGTATTTCTGTTTTATTTATTTGGATTGTTTAACATGGTATCAGAGTATGATTTCATGGAATAAGGCTTGATCTCAAACATAGCTTTCATGGATCCAACTTCGAGAATATATTTGTTCGATATCTACAATCTAGTATTTCATTTCTTTTCTTTTCTTTTGTGTTCTGGTTTTTTTTGTTAGTTTATTATGGCTACTGAAAGAGATGATTCGCTTCAATCTGTGAGTGTGAGATAGGATAGAAAGAATCATTCGCATTAGAGTTATGTAATGAGAAATTTTCTTAAGGGTAAAAGATGTGGGGATATGTTAGTGGAACTTCTGTGATACCTAGAAATACGGATAAGGGTTATGCTGCTTTGATTGATATCTGAGAAGCAAACAATGCAAATATTATTACTTGGATTAACAACTCTATTGAGCATTCCATAGGTATGCAGTTGGCAAAGTATGAGACAGCAAAGGAAGTTTGAGATCATCAACAAAAGCTATTCACGTAATCAAATTTTGCAAAGCAGTATCAATTGAAGAACGACATATAACCTCTTCACTAGAAGAATATATGTATTTAAGAGTTTTATTCTGCTATGACAGAATTAGCACAATTACAGGCATGTGGTGTCTATATTGATCGTAAAGAGTAGCAATGATTGGTATAATTTTGAATGGCACTTTGCAATGATTTTGAAGGACTTAGAGGCTCAATTTTGCATCGTTCTCCACTTCTTTCTGTTAACTCAGTTGTTAGTGAGTTATTACCTAAAGAAATACGTCTTTAGTCTTATTCTAAAAAGGGAATTCTCTCTACCTCGAATCCTTCTATGCTAACAGTACCTTCTAAGTCATTCTCTAATAATTAGAATAAGCTTTACACAAGGGTTGCTTCAACGAGTGCAGTTTCTATAATTAAAAAGGTCATTGGAAGGTTTAGTTTCCTAAGCTGAGACAACAGAATCAAGCTTGAAAACCTGGCAATCAGTCACAATCTAATGCTCATAGACCACCTTAGGGTTACAAACCACAACACCATAATACTACAGCAACAGTCTCATCAAGTCCTTTCACCGATCCTAGTACTTTGGTTGAGTAATTTTAGAAGTTTCTCTTTTTACAACCACAAGCTAGGTCTGCTTCTTTTTTTGTAGGCCAGTTGCCTCATAGTTTTTCAAGTATGTCATATTTTGAATGCGTCTTGGACTCTGGTGCTTCACATCATAGGTCTCCAGATTTTTTATCTTTTACTTCTGTGTCCCCTTCATCTTCTATTCATGTCATGATTGCTGATGACACTCCTATGCCCTTAGAAAATGTTAGTTCTATTATCACACCTCACTTGTCTCTTCCTAATGTCTATCTTATTTTGAACCTCACATCAAATCTTGTTTCTATTGGTCAGATATGTGATTTTAATAATTATTTAGTCATCTTTTCCTTTTCTTTTTGTTGTGTACATGATTTACAGTTTTAAAAGCTGATTGAGACAAGTCGTAGAAGAAGGGACTGAATATTTTAAATAAGTTAAAAGTGTCAGTTGCTGCTGCTACTATTGTTGGTTTGTCTTCTTTTTATTTAAGTCATTCTTTTTCTAGTTTTTATTTATATCATTCTTATCTAGGTTATATTTTATCTTCTCGTTTAAGATTTTTAACGCCTTAGAAAATTTACAAACTTGTGATATTTCTGATTGTAGTAGATGTAAATTGAAAATTTTTTCACTTTACCTTTTAATCAAAATATTTTTGTTTCTTCTCCGTTTGTTTTGATTCATTCTGATGTGTGAGGACCTTTTTCTATTGCCATAAAAAAAGGTCTCGATATTATATTTCTTTTATTGATGATCATACTTGTTATTGTTGGGTTTATTTAATGAAACATCGTTTTGAATTCTTTGAGATATATACAACATTTCAAGCTCTTGTCAAAATGCAACATTCTATTATTATTAAATGTTTTAGATGTGATTTGGTTGAGGAATACTCCTTTAATAAATTTTATGTGTTGTTTACCTTAGATGGAACTATTCACCAAACCTCATGTACAAATACTCCTGAGAAAAATGGCATTGCTAAAAGAAAACACAAGCACATTGTTAAAACTACTCATTCTCTCTTATTACATGTTTCAGTTCCTAGTGTGTTTTGGGGTGAAGTTGTTCTTATTGTTGTATGTTTGATTAATACAATTCTATCTTCTCATATTTAAGGTTTTTATCCTTTTGAAAAGTTATATGGGTATGCCCTTGATTATTCTTTCTTTAGAGTTTTTGGTTGTACTTGTTTTGTTCTTCGTCCTCATATAGAATGCAATAAGTTATCCTCTTGATCTGCTATTTATGTATTTCTTGTTTATGATGAAGGTAAAAATGGGCATCGTTGTTTTGATCCAATAACTCAGAAATTTTATATGTATCATCATGCTGTCTTTTTTAAGCATATACATTTCTTTTCCATTTATTCACTACTCATAGCTTGACTAGATCTGATCTTAATCGTATAGATCCTTTTTTCTGAGGATTCTGATAGTTTATCATCTTAGGTTCTTAGTACCTCAAATATCCTTCCTCGTGTTCAACCAATTTGTACTGATCATTATACAGGTACTGACACTTTACTCTTTAGCACACTTGAAGCTCCATTATCCTCTACGGTCCTTTCAGCTCCGTCTGAGATTGTGAATCTACCTCTACATCAATCCATATGCATTTGTAAGTCCACAAAGTTACTAGATTTTGTTTGTTCTTGCTATTCTTCATCATTTACTCCATTTTTAGCTTCTATTCATTATCTCTCTGAGTCGTCTTCATATAAAGAGGCAATTCTTGATCATTTTTTGTAGCAAATAATGGATGAAGAACTTTCTGTTTTATATAAGATAGATACTTGGGATATGGTTCCTCTACCTCCTAGTAAGAGTGTTGTTGGTTGTCGTTGGGTGTATAAGATCAAAACTAATTCTGATGGATCTATTGAGTGATACAAAACTAGGTTGGTTGTAAAAGAATACTCTTAATAGTATGGTATGGATTATGAGGAGACATTTGCTCATGTTATAAAAATAACTATTATTCATACTTTTATTATAGTGGCTTTAGTTTGTTAGTGACATATCTCTCAACTTGATGTTAAAAATTCCTACTTGAATGAAGATCTTTAAGAAGAAGTATATATGATGTTCCCTCCTAGTGTTTCACATGATTCTGGGTATGTTTACAGGCTTAAGAAAACGTTATATGATCTCAAACAAGCACCTCATGCTTGGTTTGATAAATTCTTTATTGTGATCTCTTCTCTTGGTTTTGTTTTTAGCAGTTATAATTCTGCTTTTTTTGTTAAGTGCACTAATATAAGTCGTATCATTTTGTCTTTATATGTTGATGTCATGATTATTACTGGTGATGATATTGATGGTATTTTAGTTTTGAAGACAGATTTAGCTAGATAGTTTGAAATGAAGGATTTGGGTTCTTTATTTAGGTAACCTACTCACCTAGAGGTTATTTTTTTCTCAGTCGAAATATGTTGGAGATATTCTTAAGCGAGTTAGACTTACTAATAATAAGACTGTATATACTTCCATTGAGGTTAACACAAAGTATTCTTCTTTTGATGATTTACCTTTGTCAGATCTTATTTTATACCATATTATTATTGAGAGCTTAATATATCTCACTATTACTCGTCCAGATATAACATATGCTACTCATGTTGTTAATCAGTTTGTTGATTTTCTTACTACTGTTCATTGGACAGCTGTTCTTTGTATTTTGCGATATCTTCAGGATATAATTTTTCAGTCTTTTACTTCCATCCACCTTTTTCTTGGAGTTGCGTGCATACTTTGATGCTGATCATGGAAGTGATCCCATAGATCGCAAGTAATTTACTGGTTTCTATATCTTTTTAGGTGATTCTCTTATTTCTTGGAAAAGTAAGAAATAATCTATTGTTTCTCAATTTTCAACCAAAGCAAAATATTGTATCATGACACCTACTACAAAAGAGATTGTTTGGTTACGTTGGTTACTTGTAAATATAAGAGTTTCCCTTTCTCATCTCACTCCTATATATTGTGACGGTCATAACTCATTTTTGGGTTATTCTCTAAATTCATATTTTTTTTCCAAAATAAAGATAAAAAATAAAAATAATAAAATAAAAATAAAATAAAGACTGATATTTTGGCAAAATTAAGCCGAGAGGATTTCACATGTAAAAAAATCAAGCTACAATTTTGGATGAAATCGGGAGTTTAATTGTACCCTATTTTACCAAAAACTAGAAAGACAATGTAGATTCAAGGTGAAATTAAATCATTATTGGATGAATTTGCATAAAAAATAATCCAGGGACATAATTGGATTTTTAATAGGCCAATTTGATTTAATCATGAGCCAAATTAAAGTTTAATTATGTTGAAGAATTAATTTGGGTCCAATTGAAAGATTTAATTAAGTGCAGGGAATTAATTATACTTGAAATGGGTCAAATTAATTTTAATAAGGGCTTAATTGGTGAAAAATTAAGTTTGAGAGCTCAAATTGAGTTTAATTGAGAAGATTGGAATTTTAGGAGATTAAATTTTATATTTAACATGTCAATTGATTGAAATCAAGGGTAAAATTTTGAGAAAACCACAGTTTTTTTAAAGGGCTTTTGAAATGTTTTTGTAATTTTTTGTTTTTGTTTTTGTTTTATTTATTGAATTAAATTTTATTATTATTATACTGGGCTGGGCTTGGCCGAGTCTAGTTGGGCTGAATGGCGGCCCAACAAACTTGAACCATTTTTTTTCCTGGGCTGGACCTAACCCAGGAATATGGGCTAGACCCAACCCAGACCCGCATGGTCATTGGCCCAGCCCAGTGACCTTGGGGGAAAATTTCTTGGCCATTGCATATAGAATGTAGTGACTGGGGGGGTTTAAGGGAGAAAAAAGGTGGATGGCTTGCCTAGCCTGGGGAGAAGAAAGGTTGGCGGCGTTCCATATGTTGTAGGAAAGATTGGCGAGTGGTTGGTGGCGGCAATGGCGACTGAGACGCAGTGGAGGAAACAACCAAAGTGATGGTCGAGAGGGGGTGAAAAGAAAAATTGGCTAGAAATAGTTTTTTCTTAATTTTGCACACTGATTTCTCCTCCCCCAAGTAATGAAATCCACCCCTATTTATAGAGGGTGGAAGAGGGATGTTTCGTCTTTACTGGTGCCAAATCTTGACCCTTGATTCAACTTGTAAGGATCCCAACTGTCGGTTCAAAATGACTATCATGGGCTATCAGATTTGTTGCTGGAAATGCTGGTCGGGTTGATCATTTTAGGGTGGTGCTAGAACTACTATAGTGTCAATTGGCCAGAACGGACCACACTAGCGTGTCGTTAAATGTTAGGTGATCGTTTGCGTGCAAGTTTTGTCAAATTTGGTAGAGGGACAAAGCATTAAATGCCTTGGGAAGGAGGCGACTCGAGCAGCTTCTTTGGAGAAGAAAATGAACAATTAACCTAAAACTTTCAATTTTGTTTAATTTTACCCTTGACAAACTTCAATTTCAGCCCCTTTTTTTTATTTTGGTCTTTGGTTTCAAATTTTTTCAATTTAACCCCTAATTGGTCATTAAACTTTTAAATCTCCTTAATTTTACCTCTAATTTCAGCCAATTGCGTCCCCAAAGTTCGAAGTCTTTTCAAAATGGTCATTTACTATAAATTTCTTCAATTTAGTCCTTAATTGATCCAAATTTTATTTTTTGCAATTTTACCCCTGATTTGAGTCTCCATAGTTCGATGTTTTTTGCAAAATGATCATTGACTGTAATTTTTTTTAATTTAGCCCTTAATTGACCCCAAAACTTTGATTTTCTTGCAAGTTTACCTCTGATTTCAATCAATTGACTTAGTAAAAATTAAATTTGATCTTCTAAAATTCTAATCTTTTTAGTTAAACCCAATTTGGGCTCCCAAACTTAAGTTTTCACTAATTAAGCCTTTAATAAAATTAATTTGACCTATTTAAAGTATAATTAAGTCCTTGTACCTAATTAAATCCTTCAATTAGATCCAAATTAATTCTTACACGTACTTCAACTTTAATTTGGCTAATGATTAAATTAAATTGGCCTATTAAAATCCAATTATGTCTCTAGGCTTATTTTTTATGCATTGTCTCTATAGTTTTGGGTAAAATGGGGTATAAATAGGCTCCCAATTTCATTCAAAACTGCAGCTTGATTTTTCTACAAGTGAAATCATCCCGACTTGCTTTTGCTAAAATGTCAATCTTTATTTTATTATTTTGATTTTTTACCTTTATTTTGGAAAAAAGGTGAATTTAGGGAATAACCCAGAAATAGGTTATGACAGTTGCCCACCTCTTTACAATGCTTACGATAAAAAAAATCTCATAAAAGACTTTAAATAGTAAGCTTTCTAAAGAAGAAAAAGGAATGAGTGATAATAGACTTACCGGATAAAGAAATAGTCAATCCTTCTGAAAGTGTTTGAAGTGAGGGCTCAAAAACACACTTAGAAGAAAAAGAGATAAGGCTAGAAAGTGCACTATTCGAAGGACGAGGGCTAGAAAACACACTCAAAGAAAAAGAAGATAAGGTTTGTAAAGAAAAGGATAATCTTTGTGAAAACTGAAAGACTTTTTTAAAGTGGTATAGCTGTATCAGACAACCTGCCTATTAGTAAAACTCAAAGATTATTGAGTTGGTCAAATTGTCATGGGTGACCTGCGCAGGTGAAGAATACAAAGGTTTTTTTGAAAATGGTCTCATTGTAATGGGTGACCTACTCAAGTGAAAAAATGCAAAAAAAAAAAAAATTGAATGGTGAAAAATGTGAAGATTTTTCAAAGTGATCTTATTTTAATGGGTGACCTGCCTAGGTAGAAAATGAAAGACTTTCAAAGTGTTCTTATTGTAATGGGCGACCTACCTAGGTGAAAAATGCAAAGATTGTTTTGGGTGGTGAAAAATACGAATGATTTTTCAAAGTAGTCTTATTGTAATGGGCGACCTGCCCAAGAGAAAAATACAAAGATTTTTCAAATGGTGAAAAATACGACTTACCTGGCGAAAGGATTTGGTTAAAGAAGCCTTTAAGGGACAACAAGATAGAGCTCAGAGTCGTACTATCTAGGAGATGAACTCAAAAAAGCAGTTAAAGGGATAAGTGATAGGGCTCGAAGGCGCATTATCTGAGGGATGAGGGCTCAAAGACACATTTAAAAGAAGAAGATAAGGTCTGAAGGTGCACTATCTAATAGATAGGGGCTTAAAGGCACACTTAAAAAGAGATATTATATAAAGATAGGGCTAGTGTACTATCTAAAAAGCGAGAGCTAGAAAGCGCAATTGGAAGGGAAAGATGAGATAGGGCTAGAAAGCACACTATCTAAGAAGCGAGGGCTTAAAGACGTGCTCAAAAGGAGATAGGGTTGGAAAACACATTACTTGAGAGATGCGAGTTCAAAGGTGCACTCGAAAGGAGGTAGGGTTAGAAAATGCATTATCTGAGAGATAAGTGTGCAAAGGCGCACTCGAAAGGAGGTAGGGTTAGAAAACGCACTACTTGAGAGACAAGGGCTTAAAGACACACTCAAAAGGAAAAACAAATAGGCCTGAAGGTGCACTGTCTGAGGAATGAGGACTTAAAGGTGCACTCGAAAGAGGTGGGGTTAGAAAACACACTATCTGAGAGATGAGGGCCCAAAGACGTATTTAAAAGAGATTTACTAGTGAGACACTAGTCTATCAAAGATCAAAGTAATGCATTATGATCAATATGTATGTATACTTGAGAAATATAGGTTCCTTTTTCTTTATGGAGTTTTCTTTTTCCTTAAAAGTTTCAGTGTCTGTAGTAAGCTTTGATGGCTTTTTTCACTCTTGCTTACTCGAGTCACATCTTGTGATCTTGACCTCTAGGAACGACATGACATCAGTAGACTTACAAACCATTATCTCAAAAGTCATTAGCTCTACTTTATATTTTTTGTTTTCTTAGAAAGGGAATCATGGAGCTAGACCTATTATACATTCGTTGGATTGTCCCCTAGCCTGATCATGCCCCTAAATGTTTAATTCAAGTTTTCATTAGGGATGAGGTTATGTGAAAGAAGATTTGGTTATTTACAAGGTGTTGTTTTCATAGATAAGTTTTTTAATTTTAAAGTTATTCCAAACACAAAAATAATTATAACATTGATTTAAAACAAACTTGTTCTAGTGAAATTCAAATGATTCTTATGCACAGGTTCTCATAAGTGTTGAAAATTTATGTTTTGCTTTTGGTGAAAATATAAAGTGACATTTTGTTGGTAAAAAAAGGTTTAAGCTTCAATTTGAGGGTTTCAGAGAACCATTCTTCAAAGCATTCATTTTGTTTGTATGAATAATGAAGCTTGTTTTGCATAAGGGGGAGCATTGCCTACCGATCCAGATTGCATGCGTTTAATCAAAAAAAGCTTGATTGGGCATATAACATAGGTTTTGGCTACAAAAAAACATGATATTGTTAGGCTCAAAAGGTGTTTAAGGGATTTTAAGACTAAGAATCACCAGTACCTGTTTCCAAACCTTTTTGTCCTTTGAATTGATTTCCAAAATGGTTCATTGTGCCTTTTAGTGTTGGGCTTGGGCCTTTTCTCTTTGTTTTCTTCATTTGGTTTTTAAAATCAGCATATTAATTATTTTTGTGGTATGCTCAAACCTTTTAGACCCTTTGGATTCTTTCAAGCCACCTAGCTTTGTTTGGGCACCTTTAATCATTAAGAATTTTTTGTGTTTCTTGCACTTGTCCCCTAGTGTGATCCCAGGCAAGGTTATTTTTCAAGAAAAAGTTACTAGGCTAAAAAAGGGAATGCAAATGATATATTTAGCTTTATCAAATGATTACCAAAGATAACCTTTTTCTCATTTCAAATGTAAACACAAAAAAGAGGGTCCAAACAGCCCCACCGCCACTATCGATTTCTGAATCGGCAGTGACGCAGTTATTTCTGCTGATTTTTGAATCGGCAGCGACTCAACCTAATTGAAAGTTAGGAAAACAATCAGGTTGTCTTAAGGAGCCAAGAGGGAGGGGTAAAACCGGTTTTAGACAGACCAAAACACGGACAAGAACACCTCTTACCCAACCCCAAAAACCTCACCTCAGTTTATAAGAAGTATAAATGCAAGGAGAGAGAGAGAGGGTGAACCTTCCTCTTCCCAAAGTTTGCCCGCGGTAGCTGCATGTCTCTCTTTTCCTCCTTCCAAAAAAAAATTCAAACCAAAACCAGCAAAGAATACCTCTTGAACGTGTGAGAGAGAGTTGAGATCATGAATGAAGGCTTAGCAGCTGCTTAGGGGGAATGAAATGGGGCAGGAACGGGTGGGAGGAAACTAACAAAAAAAAAAGAACTGAGAGAGGAAGAAGGGGGGAAATGGGAGAAAGAGAAATGGAAAATACTACCAAACTGTCCAGACCTACTTAGATTTGAAAGGTAAGGGTCATGTAGTCTCCTTTTGCCCTCTTGTTCTTCAAACCCAAAACTAAAAATGATGAAGGATCCCTAAGAAAAATTGACCTAAACCCCCAGGCTAATTGTAAAGGAAACTGAAAACAACTAAGAGGACAAGCAACAAAGATGAAATGAGGCCAATTTCTAGAGCATCTAACTAAGGATAATGAATAAAATGGAAAGAATAAAACTTGGTAGAGGGCTGGCCACAATAATAGGGTTGGCTAGAATGCATTGTGTAAGAAGATGCATGTGTGTGTTCATGTTAAAATCATGTGACTCTGCTGGGATTTGATGACAAATGTGTGCTGGAATTGAAAATTCATGTGTGTGTTCATGTTAAAACCATGTAACTCTGCTGGGATTTGATGATATATTATGTGTTGGAATTGAAAATGTATGTGTATTCTGCAGCGAATTTGTGATTCTCTGCTGGGATTTGATGATATATTATGTGTTGGAATTGAACATGCATGTGTGTTCTGCAGCAAATTTGTGATTCATTGCCGAAATTGAGTTGTTTGTAGTGAATTAACATTCGCTACCAAAAGTATGTCCTGCAATGAATTTGTGATTCGCTATCGAAAGTGAGTTTCCTGCAGCGAATTTGTGATTCGCTGCCAAAATTAAGTTGTTTGCAGCAAATTAACATTCACTGTCAAATTGTGTGTCCTACAGCTAAATTGGGGTTCAGTGCTGAAGTTGTATGGTCTGTAGCGAAATTATAATTTACTACCGAAATTGAGTCGTTTACATGGAATTAACATTCGGTGCCCATTTCTGTGTCCTGTAGCGAATTGGGGTTCACTGCCAAAGTTGTATGGTTTGCATTGAATTTGAAATTTGCTGCCGAAATGAAGTTGTTTGCAGCGAATTAACATTCATTGCCGAATTGTGTGTTCCGCATCAAATTTGGGATTCGCTGTTGAAGTTGTATGGTCTACAGCGAATTTGAAATTCATTGCCAAATTGTGTGTTCTGCAGCGGATTTGGGATTCACTGTTGAAATTGAGTTGTTTACAGCAAATTAACATTCGCTGCCGAATTGTGTGTTCTACAGTAAAATTGTACTTCGTTGCCGAAGTTGTATTGTTTGTAGTGAATTTGTGACTCGTTGTCAGAATTGAGTTGTCTGTAGTGAATTAGCATTTGCTGCTAAAACATGTTGGCTGCAGCGACGTAGCATTCGCTACTGAAATTGTGGCGCTAGCAGCAAAACAGTTTTCGCTGCCGAATTGGGCAGCCTGTAGTGAACTATTTTTCGCTGTCGAAGTGCACAGCCTGCAGCGAACCAACTTTTGCTGCCGAAATGTTCGTCTTGCTTTGAGTCAATTTTCGCTACCAATTTCTATAATAGGCCTCCAGGGCAGAAATGACTCAAATGCTTGTAACAATTTCATTGTATGATGGTGTAAAATGTGGAACACTTGAATGTGAACATATGAACTCTTGAAATAAATATGGTGATGAATGTGATTCAAAGATACAAATGTACTGATTTGTGACCATTGATGTCTTAGGTGGTGGTGCGGTCTTGATCGAATCATCGTCAGGACAAGGACAACTTGCAAGTGGAGCAGGTAGGTTGTAACACCCCACCCCACTAACAATATATTGTTCGCTTTGGCCCACTAGTCTCATGGATTTATTCTTGGCAGCCACCCATGGCTCCAAAACGCATTTTACCAGTCAAGGTGAGCATGCTCATATAAGGCTTCCCTCAAATCCTCACTCGCCGATGTGGGATATTACAATCCACCCCCCTTAAGAAGCCCGATGACCCCATCGGCACCATCGGACAGCCAGTGAGTCGGGCTCTGATAACAAATGTAACACCCCACCCCACTAGCAAGATATTGTCCGCTTTGGCCCACGGGCCTCATGGATTTATTCTTGGCAACCACACATGGCTCCAAAACGCGTCTTACTATTCAAGGTCAGCATACTCATATAAGGCCCTCCCCCAAGTCCTCACCCATTGATGTGGGATATCACATAGGTGACTTTCACCTTTCCTTTTCATAACGTTAAATTATGAAATACTTTATCATGAATGTTACCGTATTGTGTTAGTACAGATATCAGATTGCCAAATGCTTAAATGTTGACAAGTGATTGATTAGCTTCCGCTAATGACATTCAAATGGATGACCGGGACAAATAATTGATTAGTTTCGGCTAATAGTATCCGAATAGATGACGGGGACAAATGGTTGATTAACTTTGGTTAATGGTATCTAAATGGATGACCAGGATAAACGATTGATTAGCTTCGGCTAATGGCATCCGAACGAATGACAGGGATAAATGGTTGATTAGCTTCGGCTAATGGTATCTGAATGGATGACCGGGATAAACGGTTGATTAACTTCGGCTGATGGCATCCGAAGTAGATGGCTGGGGCGAGTGAACGGTTAACCTCGACAAATGATGCCTTAAGAGGATAGCCGAATTTAAGATTATGGCTAATTGCAAGAATTGATGCATTTATATGTACTACAAGTCGTTCATACCAAGTACATAAAGGAACTACAAATGTCATGCTTCAAACATGGGATAATGTCAATGCTTCATTAAACTGCCAGACTACTTATTATCATCATCATCATTATTAAGCAATCACATTCTTATAAATGTTTTGTACTGCAGCAGGGACGTCACACCAACGAGGTGCCTAGGAAACCCAATACACGGGAACCTACTTTTGCAAGGAATCATGTAGTTGCATTCTAAATCACGATGTATTTTGCATGAATTAATGTATTGAATGTATAACTATTATTAGATCCTTTTTGTTTAAATTCGTGATGACTATTAGTAGGATAGGAATGCAAAGTCATGTCTATGTATGTATATTTTTAATGTGAACTTCGAATCTTGCAAACATAATAATATGTGTTTATGTAAGATTCATTTTTAAATTAAATGTTGATTGTTGTTGGTGTATGGATTGTATCTTGATGATGTGAGGGAACAGGTTCGCCGATTACCGACATGATGTGTGTCAAGTATATAATAAAAAATAAAATTACTGTTGTTTTGGGCTTGAAAAGCCGGGTTGTTACATTAAACACATGCATTCAGAATTGGTAAGCTTTGTTTTCTTTCATGCAAATATGCAAAATGGTTTCTCATTACTCATTCGGCTAAAACTCAACTTTGAAGTCATCTCATGGTGTTTGAGTTACTCTTCAGGTTTTTCTAAGTGTATGACCACCTTTTTAGGAGATCACTTGAATTTACAAAACTCGTCTACTAGAACAAACACCAATTTGATTCTTGTTTTTGTACTAAAACCTTGATTTCCCAAAAATCCTTGTGAAAATATAAGATCATGCATAGTTTTTGGAGAAAAGGGAAACACACCAAAGAATTCTTGGTGTAGTGGTTTTATGAGTAAAGGGTGTGCTCGTGTAGGCATGTTATTTGCATGAAGTAACAATACAAATGAAGACACATCATAAACACAAGAAAACACATGATCTTATTAAAAAAAGAGGGGCTCATTTAAGAAATAAAGTCTTGTGGCATTATAAGTCAAGTTACCGATAAGACTAAAATAGGTTGAAATATGACAAAATCAAAATAACATTGCAGGCATGATCAAACAATGGTAGTTATTTTTTGGACACAATAAGAATAGACTCCATTTTCCAACAATAGTACACTTTTTTTTGGCCAACCTCCTTACATAAGCTCTTGCAGGAATCTCATTGACGGTGTGGACAAAAACCTGTGGTACAACTTCATCATCTATGGATGCCCTTTTAAATTTGAGTCCTTCAAGAATTCATGATGTCTTCTTTGCACCCTGTTCTTACCATCAGTGTTTTTCTTGAGCATTCTGCTTCTAATGTATTTATTGATCCACTACCTAAAACATGATTGTTTAGAGGGTTTGTACTTATGTTCGGAGTTTCTTCTAACGTTATGTACCCAGCTTTAATCAACTGCATAAGCTTCTTCTTGAAGGCACTGCAAGTATTAATACTATGTCCTGCAACACTAGCAGGTACTCACAAGTGAGGTCAGGTTTGTACTAATTGGGGTAAAGTGGTTGCAGAGGTGTTAGAGGTTCGAGAGTTACATGTTTAATGCTCAGTAACTTTTGGTACGTCTTATTTAAAGGTAGCTGTAATTGGGGTAGTTGTTCTTGAACTCTTTGGACATTCTCAATTTGGTTTTTGATTTGAGGCTCGGGTTTTCTAGCAGGAAATGAAGGGTTGAAGTTGTTGTTGGTAATTTGAAGTGAAATGTGGTAGTTTTGGAATTGTTTTTTCTTGCCCCTATAGCCACCTTCAACATGGTCAACCTCCCTCATTTTACCTTTGAAGCCCCTTTTCTCCACGGGTGCAGAGATTCTACCACTCCTTACTCTTTGCTCTATACGTTGTGCCATTGCCACAACATCAGTGAATTGTTGCGCCAAACTACCCATCACATTCTTGTAGTACGACGCCTTTAGCATATTAGCAAATAGAGTGACCATTTTTTTATCCAAGAATGTAGGATGCATTTGTGCAGCTAGATCTCTCCACCTCTAGCATATTCCCTTATGCTTTCTTTGTCCTCTTTTTCCAGGCTGGACAAGTTGGTTCTGTCAGGAGCAATGCCCATGTTGTACTTATATTGCTTGACAAATTCATCCACTAGATCTTTCGATCTACGAATCTTTGTGTTATCTAATCTCATGTACCAGCTCAATGTTGCCCCATTCAAACTATCTTGGAAAGTGCATTAGTGGTTTCTCATCGTGTACTACTTCTGCTATTTTATTGCAGCAGGACTTGATATGAGTGATGAGGCATTGAGTTCCAGTGTATTTGATAAATTTGGGAACTCAGAACTTCTTTGGTACCATCACATTTAGGACCAGACACATTTTTTGCAGCCTGTACTGGGTCATACAAGTTTACCCCTTTAATAGCCCTGATTTTGGCTTCTAGTGCTGCCATTCTATCTTGATCAATGTCATTAGATGACTTTGTCTTGTGAAACTCGTTGGCAAATGCCTCTACAACTGCAAAGGTTGGTACTGGTGCTTCTGACCATATTTGCCCATTCCTTCTTCAAGCTGAGCTGTTGTTGGGGTCTGAATAAAGGTGACAAGTTAGTTGGAAGGACTTTCACCAGAGGCATTTCTACGTGCTTACTCGAGGAAGTCCAATTAGCATCTGCAATGGATTTTATAATATTGCTTGTTGACTCTCATAACTCCCATTCTCCTCACAAGGATTCAATCTCGAATCGTCACCCACCTCAAAATAAAAAAGATTATAAACAGTAAATACAACATTAACATTATAATCACCTAGAAGTTCCAACTTGTATGTATTGTCATTAACAAGTTCAAGGACTCAGAATGAACCATCCTCTCTTTTATGCAATTTAGATCACTTATAGGTTGGAAATATTTCTTCTTCATATGCACCTAAATCCAATCTCAAAGTTCAAAGCTAACACATTTATGACCATTATTGGCTTTAGATATATATTGTTTATTCTTCTTTTTTATTTATTTTCAAACACTTTCATATCGTTTCTTTACCATTTTAGCCTTATTATTTATATCAAGATCAACCTTTTCAGCAACAGGTAAAGGTAATATGTTCAAAGGAGTTAGTGAATTAAAAATATAAATAATTTCAAATGGTGAATGATTAGAAGTATAATGCATACTCTTATTATATGCAAACTCAATAAACATAAAATACTCCTCCAAACTTCTCAAGTTCTTTTGAATGACATTACATAATAAAATAGTTAAGGACCTATTCACTACTCTATTTGAGCATTTGTTTGTGGATGATAAGTAGTTAAAAATAACAATTTAGCTCCCAACTTTTCCCATAAAACCTTTAAAAAATAATTAAGAAACTTAACATCTTAATTTGAAACAATACTCCTAAGAACATCATGAAGTCATACTATCTCTCTAAAGAACAAATCAACAATATTGGTTGCACATTGGTCTTATGACAAGGTATGAAACATGTCATCTTAGAAAATCTATCTACAATCATAAAAATTGAATCTCTACCCTGTTTTGACCTAGGTAAACCTAAAATAAAGTCTATGGAAACTTCTACCCAAGGTTCATTAGTTACAGAAGAATGAGTATATAACCCATTGCAGTAAGACCATTGATTTGAACTGCCTATACATGATATATCTATCGCACACTCTTTCTACATCACATTTAGGCCAAAAGAAATGTTTATACAACACTTCTAAAGTCTTTATCATGCCAAAATGACCCACCAAACCTCCCCTATGGCTTTACACATAAGAAACTCATGCACAAAACTATTAGGTACACAAAGTTTATTCTCTTTAAGTAAGCACCCATCAAACATATAAAATATCCCAAGGGTTGCCTTCTCACTCGCTTCATACACATTCGTAAAATCATTATTATTGGAATACAAGTCTTTGATACACTCAAAACCCAAAAATCTTGCATTTGGAGTAGCAATAAGGGCATACCTTCTAGATAGAACATCAACCATAATATTATCCTTACCTTTCTTGTACTTAATGACATATGAAAAGGTCTCATTAAACCTCATCCACATGACATGCCTTCTATGTAGCTTACCTTATCCTTTCAAGTACTTAATAATTCATGATCTGTATGGATAATGAGTTTTTTAAGCCACAAGTAATTCTGTCAAGTCTTTAAAGTTTTAACCAACGCACAAAGCTTATTGCCATAGTTAGGTAGTTTAATGATGGCTTGTTTAACTTTTTACTAAAATAGAACTATTGGTTGCATCTCCTGCATTAAAATAACTTTAATACCTATCCCTAATGCATCACATTCAATCTTAAATATTTTAGAAAAGTTAGGCAGTGCTAATAAAGCTACAAAATAAAACCTTTCTTAATCAAATTAAATGCACGCTCTTATCCACTATCCTATTTAAAACCAATAGATTTCATATAGATAGTATATTAAAATCTTTAACAAATCGCCTATCAAAACTAGTCAAATCATGAAAACTCCTTACATTGATAATTGACTTAGGCGCTAGCCATTCTTTAATAGCCTTTACGTTTTCTTCATGAATCTTTAAAGGGTGGTAAACCACTAGGAATACTATTAGAAAATACATCTTAATATCCCTACAACAAAAAAACAACAACTCTAGGAAGAGATTTTTCAAGATCATTAGAATCAAAATATGTTTTTTTTTAACACAAGTATAAACATAGGATGGTTAATGTAGAAAACGCTCTTAAAATCACTCTCTTTTGCATAAAAGCTCACTTGCTTCTTTGTTTTTCCCTCAACAACCTCATTTTCTCTATTCTCATATGGTCTCTTTCTTTTTTCTCTTGTTTTGATCACCTATTTATTTTCATTCCTCTCAGTCGGAAATTTTTTTTTTCACTCCTCTTGCCCTGAATCTCTTTTTTTAACTTTAATTGGTCTTCATATACTTATTTTGGGGTTTAAGGTATATGGGTGGTGGATTTATTATCTCTTATAATCAAGAACCTATTCTTGAACCCATCATAAATGACCTCACTATCAAACTACCAAATTCTGCCTAATATATATGACACGTGTTGTTACCCATTTTTTTACCCCATAAAAAATTAAAAAAAGAAAAAAAATTATTAGAGAGTACACATGAAGAAAGCCTAAAAGAATGCTTAAGTTGGTGGTGAAGGACCAAAACGACAAGTAAAAAGTTGGGAGACCAAAATATACAAGATTGACAAAATTAGTAACTCAATTTTGATTAACAAAAGACCCTATTGGTGAAAATATTTTTATCTAGGTGTTTAAGGACTCAATTTGAATTTTGGAAGGTTTAATTAAATTTATTAAGGACTTAATTGTAAGGGAAATCAACTTTTAGAGTCAATTTGGATGTTAATTGAAATAAATTGAAGTTTGGGGATTGAAATTGGACTTTGAAAAATTTAATTGGTCAAATCAGGGGCTTAATTGGATAAAATTTAAATTATGATGGGCAATTAAAGACTTAATTGAACGATTTGTAAACCAAGGACCAACATGCAAAAGACGCGCGACTTCGGGGACTGAAATCAACAAAATCAGGGGTCAAATTAAAAAAACCTGAAAGTTTGATGGTTATCTAGGGTTCCAATTGAACAAATTAGAGCTCAAGGACCAACTTGTAAAAGACGTTCAAATTTAGGGTTGGCAGTTGAATTCGACAAAGATGCAATTGCATGAAATTAGGAGTTTAGGAGGACATTATGGGTAAAATTAAATGAAATTGAAAGAATATGGATTAGATTGAATATTTTCAAATCCCAAATAAAAAACCTTAATTTGTAGGGTTTAGCCAAAGCATCATGCTTTAAGACACCATGCATCTTCTTCTTTAGTTTTTAGCTGATCAAGTAGACACTTTTAGGTGAATAAATATGACGTTTTCAATCACTTCAGAGACTGTAACCAGCATCATTAAACTGAGAAACACCCTCTCTACAACCCTATTTCTTTAAAATCAAACATTTACATCCCATATTCTCCATTTATCTCCATAATATTTCGTCCTTGGTCAACCATCATTGTATTTTAAGATGTTATACTAATCAAGTTGATAGTTTCAAATGAATGAATATGAAGCTACATACTTCCAAATTAAGCAAGAATGGATCTAATTAAAAGGTATGCACCCCCTCTACCAAATTTAGGTGGTCTTAGACAATGTTGACGTCAGAGATGCTCCAACAAAGCCACAAAAGTGACCAGCCCAGATAGCCTTAACTGAGACACCCATTTGCAAACAACCACCTAAATTTTTCATGTGTTTCCATTTAAAGCCACCCAAAGGGTTCTTATCAAGGGTTTAAAACCCTTTTCTTAAGATCAAAAGACTAGAAACACCTCACATTGGCCTTCAAGTTTGTTATAAAACCACTTAAATCCAAAACCATTGATTCTATGGTAAAACCAACTTAGTTTTAGTTTGTTAGAACCCTAACAAACCCATTTAGAAGCTTTAAATACACCTATAAAAGGAGTGGCAATAAGGAGAGAAAAAAAGAGAAAAAGATAAGAGGAAAGAAACTTTGGCTAAGGTTTAAGAAATCCAATCCAGTTAAGGATTTCAAGGTTTTAGTTTGTTTGGCTAGGTTTAAAGAGAAGAAGAAAGAATGGTAGCATTAGAAATCGATTTTGATTTGAAGATTTCAAGTTTGGAAGGTATAAGCGTACAAACCTTGAAAGTGGAGTTCATGACGCCTGTTGGATTGATTTCTTATGTTTAAATGCAATATTTTGAATGTGTTGACATATTAATGATTGTCTTTATACATTATGTTACATGTTTGTTTGATTTGAAAGCTGATGTTGGTGTTTTCTGTTTTAATGAAGGCATGGTTACAATTTTTGGAGTTGTGGTTTAGTCCTTTGGAATGTCAAAAGGTCAATTTTGAAGCCCAGATTGTTTAAGCATGCCTTTTGTTTTGAGTTGACAGTTTTAAGAATAAAGATCAGTACATTTTTTAATGTTTTTTTTGTTTTGTTAGTTTTTTTTTGTTCCAATTATACTTGTCATTGGTAATGTGGTTTGTGGGGATAAAGGAAGCATGTTGTAGAAGTCTAAAATGACCATTTTGGGATTGAATTATGTTTCTAGGTTTTCTAGGGATTCTGGGTTTGTGTTCTTTGTGTTCATCCGATGAATATTGTCTTAAGTATTAGTTTTAGAGCTCGTTTTGATTCAATTCTGGTTTCTACAAATTCATATGTCATTATTAGTAAATAATCTAAGACTTTCATGCATCAATAACATGTTTTATGGGGGTTTTAATAATAAGGTTTTGGTTTTGAATTGAAACTCATTCCTGACAAAATCGTGGCTTTTGAGTGATAATCAAGGCAACTTGCACTTGATTCTTGATTTATGTTTGATTGCAAACAAAACCCTACCTTTTATTGCTTGATATCTAGTCTGGTTTGAGAGTTGTGTTTGTTGGGTTTACACTTGAATGTTCTTCGTGTTCTCTATTTTTTTCATGTTTGATCCGTTTTGTTGGAAATATTTTTTAGTTTTCATGTTTATGTTATGTTTAATTTGTTTTGGTTTTGGGTCAACCCGGTCGGGTCACCCAATCAATTCAACCCGATTGGGTCAAAATTGGATCAATCCTTAGGCCCTATATGGTTTGCTAACATTTTTGTTAAGGTTTATTTGGTTTAAAGATATGTTTGACAAATACTCTTTAGACTTTTTGGGTAGTTTTCATTTCAAGATCTTTTTTTTTTTTGCCAAATGTGATCTTACAAAAATACAAAAAATAAATAAATAAATATCTTTTTGAGTGTTGCATACGGTAAAGTCTATCAAAAAATATAAAAAAATCTTTTCTCATTTAAAAAAAATAAAATACATGTTATGTTTTATCTTTTAGCAAGCATTTTGGATTTAATAATTAGTGTATTGAATCCATGAGAATTTGGTCAATATTTCAGTAATCACTAAAATTTTAATTCCTGAGAATTAATGGTCAATATTCTGGTATAAAATGTTAAACCGACAAGTGAGACTGATATTTAAATATAAAATACTAGACCTACAAGTGAGACTGATATTTAAAATCAAGAGTTAACCAGAAAATTCTCAGAGTTATTCTAAATATTTACCAATTTTAATTGGAGTCTTTTTTTACCACAATATACTAATTATGGAAAACCTTTTTCATATGGATTTATTTTGATACACAAGCTTATAATAAAATTCTTAACACTAGATTTATTCACACGAATAAATCTCAATCCTAAGCCATGAATAGACTACCGGTTAGAAACTCATCAAAACCTTTAAACTATTTTCAGATCACATAATGCTGCTTATCTCTAGTACAGTGCTCTATAGGTACTAATACTTTTCCTAGTCACAATCAGTCCTTTACCTTTTGAATCTTTGATAAGACCAACACCCTTGAGTTCTCTAGTAACCATTAACTAAACAACTAAATGGAGAATCCCAACAACCCTCGACTCCTCTTGCCCATGTGTGAAAAAATAACATTCCACTGGGGAGAAATATTGTTAGTAACAATATCGTACTAAGTTTTGTGTTTTGTGTTTTATGTGGTTTATTTGTTTGCGATGTGTTTAAATTTTCATATTTTTGGCTTATCTCATTTTATTTATGCTTTAGCACATTTTATCATACTCATACATGTATATTGGATATGAATACATGTTTTCATGCATCATTTTTTTATTGCTCTGGGATGCGCACATGGAAACTTCAAATTAGGTGGGGGAGTAGCGATTTACCCTACAACTTTTAGTCAAGGTTTAAGTTTGTGAAACCATCCAACTCTTTGCCAAGTGCTTGGACTGGTAGTGATTGGTATATATGTCATTCCACTACCTATTAAACCCCTATATTACCTTTATAAGGGTGATCATTGGGACAACAAGAGACCCTTTTGAGACTAGATAGCGTCTATCCTTTGTCTCACGTAAAAGGATTAGAACTTGCCCATAAGATGTATATCCCCTAAATAAACATTATTGTATTAAGACATACTTAACCCTAAGCATCTTGCATTGCAGGACTTTGGACAAATAGCATGGCCACCATTATAGAAATGACTTCTGATGAATACGAGTTGGAATATGAATCCCTATAACTGTTAGAAAGGGATTGTTTGAGACTAGATGATAGTAAATTATCACCTATAATAAATGTGAGCTACTCAAGAAACAACCTAAAAAAGCTCCTCTCACATGTGAAAAGCATCAGCGAAGATGAGTTTTTGAAGAAATATAGGAGAATAGTGGAAATCATGAGGGTATCTATTCAAAATTCAACCATGAAAGCTTTGATGCATTTTTAGGATCCCGAGTACCGTTCCTTTACTTTTAGGAACGTAGATATGTGCCTTACCCTAGAAGAGTTTGGTTTACTCAGTGAGTTTCCTAAAAATATATACAAAGTCTACTTCCACCAAAAGTGCGACAAATGCTAACTGAATTGGTCAAGTTAATCAAGATTCTAGATCTCCACAAGATGTCAAAGAAAAGTATTGATGGCTTGAAGTGGAAAATGATAAAAGAAGTATTCAAATGAAGAAAAAATAACTCCAGATTTGCTAAAGAAAAGTGTAGAATGCTCGCTTTGGAAATCTTAGGATTAGTGTTATTTCTGAACCCAACAAGAATAATCAGTAGAAGTAGCCACAACTTTCATTGAGTATGAAAACAATCAGATAAATCTCATCGCAATAATACTAGCAGAAACTATCCTAACACTTAATCATTGCAAAAAAGTTAGCAAAGGGCTAATGAGCTGCTTTGAACAAATGTTGTACATATGGTTGATTAACCATATAGAAACTAAGAAGCCAGTATTTAACAATTTCTGGTGGTTTAGTAAAAAACCATTAGAGATAGTTAAAGAGGAAAAATAGAATGATCTAAGTGAGGAAAAATAGAAAGTGAAACTGTATGGAATCTTGCAAGAAGAAGTTAAGTGGAAAGCTTAGTGGATGAGAGTAACAGATTGTCTGATGAGTTATGGATAAAGACAATGGGTGTCTTTGATTGGGATAACTGGATATGTCAGCTACGCGCCCGCTTTGGTTGCAAGACAGCTTGGGGGCATACAACATGTGCCAAGGATGGCCAAACTATCATAATTCTCTGGGTTATTCAAAAACTAGTCTGTTTTGGAAGTCATGGAAAGCATCAAACACGACTAAAAGCAGAACTTCTAATATTGATCAAGAAGGAATCAAATGGTTTGAGAGATCCAGTTACTAGTGAAAATACCCGAGGTGGAGAAATCTATCATTGGTGATTGTCCTCGTAAAAAAATATCAGATTTGAAGTCGCAACTTCACAAACTACTGAACTAAATAAAAAAAGAGGATTAACAACAAGGAAGAGCTGAGAGAACAACTGAAAAAGCTCCAGGTAGAATTGGGCACCAGTAAAGCCCTTATGGTCTTCCTTAAGGAACAACTTCTCACTAAAGAGAAATTGAGGAAGTTTATGGAGTAACAATTAATGGAAAAAAACAAAAAGGTCATGTCTTTAGAGAAGCACCTGAAAGAGGAACAAGTGCCAGAAACTGAGTTGGGAAAGAGCGAAGAGAATTAAGAGCAAGTCGGATGCAAACCAATACCGAACTAGAGACATTAAAAACCAATTTCAATGATTGCCAAGAAAGAGTTGGTATGTCTTCAAGGATCTAAGCTGAGTTGGAAAGTCGAATTGAATAGTATTAGCAATTATACAAGAAATATATGATACTTGAGAATGAGTTAGCTAAAGCAAAAGCCAAAGGAAAAGCTGTCAGGAATTCTAAGATGGATGAGATCAAGCTGCTGAAGAGACACCTCGATAAGAAAAAAATTATAACGAAACATTTAGAAGAGAAGAATAGGCAACTGGAGCACCACAATCAGATGATTGATACCGATAACAATCAACTGAATAGGAGCAACATATTGCTCTCAGAAAATATAAGTAACATGGATAAGCAGATTGATCGAGCTTCTGTCTATACTAAAAGAATTTGCCTTAATACTCGACAAGTTGAGAGAGATCTTCACTGATATCAATAAAGTATAATTGGAACTAATGTTTTTCTTAGGGATATAGGAAACAAAGGCTTTGCCTTTCCCCCTGTAAATGGATGATAAATAGGGACCCCAATTTCTCTATGCTCAGACCATGAAATCCACCCCTATTTATAGGAGTGAAAGATGGACATTTTATCTTTAATGATGCCAAATCTTGGCCCTTGATTCAGCTCTAAAGGATCCCAACTATTGGTTTAAAGTGATCATCATGAACTGTCAAATTTGGCAATTGAAGGTTGTCTGAGTTGGCCTTTTTGGGCCGGTGTTATGAGCATTGTGGTGTCAATCGGCCAGAAAGGACTATATCGGAGTGTAGTTAAATGTCAGGTGATCATTTTCGTACAACTTTAATTTGTGATTTCTCTTAACTACACCCTGATTGGCTTCAACCTTTTAATTTTATGCAATTTTGCCCCTGAAGAACTTCAATATCAGCCCCGGATTTCAGCGCCTTTTTATTTTGGTTCTTAGTATTGGATTTCTTCAATTTAGCCCCTAATTGACCATTAAACTTTCAAATCACTTCAATTTCACCCTTGATTTCAGCCAATTAGGTTATCATAGTTCGACACCTTTTACAAAATGATCATTAGCTGTGAATTTCTTCAATTTAACCCCTAATTGACCCCAAAACTTTGATTTCTTGTAATTTTACCCCTGATTTGAACCAATTGACTTTGTAAAAATTAAGTTTGGTCTTCTAAAATTCTAATTTTCTCAATTAAGCCCAAATTAGGCTCCCTAACTTAATTTTTCAATTAAGCCCCTTATAAAATTCATTTGATCTATTTAAAGTATAATTAAGTCATTGCACCTAATTAAATCCTTCAATTTGACCCAAATTAATTCTTAAACATAATTAAACTTTAATTTGGCCCATGATTAAATCAAATTGGTCTATTAAAAATCTAATTATGTCCTTAGACTGATTGTTTATAGAGATTTGTCCAATAATAATTTAACTTGACCTTTAATTTACATTGTTTCTCTAGTTTTGGTTAAAATGGGGTATAATTAGGTTCCCGATTCCATCCAAAATTGCAACATGATTTTTTCTATATTTGAAATATTGTCAACTTGCTTTTTCCAAAATGTCAATCTTCTTACTATTATCATTTTATTTTTATTTTGGAAAGAAAAAAAATGAATTTGGAGAATAATCCAGAAATGGGTTATGACAACAGGGATTTAAATAAGGCAAGTCCAAAAGATGACTTCTTGGTTCCTTACATTGATGTTCTGGTTGATAATGTGACGCGAAGCTTGATGTACTATTTCATGGATGGTTTCTCTAGGTATAACTAAATCAAAATGGCCAACAAAGATAAAAAGAAGACAACCTTCATCATGTTATGGGGAACCTTTTACTATAAGGTGATGCTATTTGGGCTAAGGAATGTTGGGGCCACTTATCAAAAGACAATGGTAACTCTGTTCCAGAATATGATGCATAGAGAAATTAAAGTGTATGGATAATATAATTGCTAAATCCAAATAGAAAGAAGACCATTGTTAGAGTTTGAGAAAATTTTTAAAAGGTTAAGAAAGTATTAGTTAAAGCTGAACCCTGCAAAGTGCTCGTTCGGAGTAAACTCCAGAAAGTTGTTGGGATTTGTGGTGAGTAGCCAAGGTATTGAAATCGATCCTGATAAAGTATAGGCAATTCAAGACATGCCAGCTCCTAAGACAAAAGAGAAGTAAGAGGATTCTTGGGTTGGCTATATTACATTACTCGGTTTATCTCCTAAATGACAACAACTTGTGAGCCAGTCTTCTGATTCCTTCGAAAGAAGAAGAATCATAAGGTATGGAATGAGGAATGTTAAGAGACTTTCAATAAATTCAAGCAATATTTGCAAAATCCGTCTTTATTGGTTCCCCCAGTACACGGCAAACCATTGATCTTGTATTTGATAATAACTGAAAGAGCAATGGGATGTGTACTCGGGCAACATGATGAGTCTGGTAGGAAGGAGATAATGGTCTATTACCTGAGTAAGAAGTTCACAAATTGTGAGTCCAGATATATAATGGTAGAAAAGCTTTGTTGTGCACTTGTATGGGTTACAAAATGACTTCAACAGTACATGTTGTAATACACTACATGGTTGATTTCAAAAATGGATCCTCTCAGATATATCTTTGAAAAACCTTATTTACCAAGCAGAATAGCAAGATGGCAAGTGTTGTTAGCTGAGTATGACATGGTGTGCATGACAAGGAAAGCCGTGAAAGGAAGGGTTATCGCGAATCATTTGGCAAACAATGCAATCAAGGATTATGAACCTTTGAATTTTGATTTGCCAAATGAAGATGTGTTGATGTAGAAGAAGAAAAAGAATCAGATTAGTGGACAGTGTACTTGAAGAAGAAGAAGAATCAGACTAGTGGACAATGTACTTTAACATAGCAGTAAAAGTATCTGGCAATAGGGCAGGAGCAACAATAATTTCTCCTAACAAAAGTAATACCCTGTTTCGATCAAGTTACAATTTGAGTACACCAATAATACAATTGAGTATAAATCTTGCAACCTCGAATTAAAAGCTTCATTATAATTAAAGATAAAGAAACTCGATGTCTATGGAGACTCAATGTTGATAATATATCAAGTAAAAGGGGAATGACAGATAAAAGATGAGAAGCTAGGGCCATATCAGGAATATTTGTCCAAACTAGTAAAGGAATTTGATCAGATAAAATTCATTCATATGGGAAGAGATAAAAACTGGTTTGCTGACGCCTTGGCTACTTTAGCTTCCATGATCAAAATTGATTTTGAGAACATAGTACAACCCATAAATATTGAAGTCGGAAATTCTTTGGCCCACTACTGCTCAGTCAAAGAAGAAATGGATAAGAATCTGTGGTATTATGATATCAAACAGTTTATCCAACACTAAGAGTATCCCTGAGAGGCATCCAATACAGATATGAAAACCCTGTGAAGGTTAACCCTAGACTACTACCTCAATAGAGAAATCTTATACAAAAGATCATCCAATGTAACATTGTTGAGATGTTTGGATGAAACAAAAGCAAAAAAGGCGCTATAAGAAGTTCACAAAGGAATTTGTGCAACCTATATTAATGGGCATATGACAGCTAGACAAATATAGAGGTCGGGGTATTTTTTTTGTTGACCTTGAAAAGGGATTGCATAGAATATATCAAGAGATGTCGCAAATGTCAGGTGTATAGTAATAAGATAAATATGCCCCCAACTCCCTTATTCAATTTGACATTTTCATAGCCATTTATAATGTAGGGAATCGATGAAATTGGGCTTGTCAATCCAAAAGCTAACAACGAGCATCAATTTATCCTAGTAGCTATTAATTACTTCACAAAATAGGTGGAAGCTAGTTCATTTGCTCATGTAACCCGGAAGGTGGTAAAGAGATTCACTGAACGAGATTTGATGTGTCGATATGGAATGCCTTAAAAGATAGTGGATGATAATGCTCAGAACTTTAATGGAAGAATGACAGTGGAGTTTTACCCAAAATGGAAGATCAAACACTCAGATCCATTCCCATACAAACCAAAGATGAATGGTGTTGTAGAAGCTTCCAACAAAAACATCAAGAAGATCATTCATAAAATGGTGGTCACTTATAAAGATTGGCATGAGATGTTGCCATTTATCTTTCACCTATATCGCACTACATTCAGAACTTCAACGGGAGCTACCTTAAATTTTTTAGTATATGGGATGGAGGTGGTGATACCTTTGGAAGTGGAAATTCCATCATTAAGAGTATTGATAGATTCTGAGCTAGAAGATACCGAATGGACAAAAGTGAGATGTGGATAACTAAACCTAATCAGTGAGAAGAGGATATCCATAAAAGAATGACTAAAGCATACAACAAGAAAGTCAGACCTCGGGTATTTCAGGAAGGAGATCTGGTGCTAAGAAAAATCTTATCTCTGCCCGATGAACACCATAACAAATGGGCACCCAATTACAAAGGCCTCTAAGTACTAAAAAAAGGCGTTCTCTAGAGGAGTTTTGTTATTATCAAGGATGGATGGAGATGACTTACCTAGACCTATGAATTCTGACTCTATAAAGAAATATTATGCACAGTGTGCTCTTTTTTCTTTGAATCAATAAAGTTTGGTTGTTTATTCTCGTTACATCTTGTATATTTTACAAGATGGTCCCAAAAGACTCAACAAAAAGAAACCTTTTTTCTCTAAAACAAAGGTTTTCAAGATTTGACTATTAGTTAACAATTTCAAGAAAAACATTAATGATATGTAAAAAATTATGTTTCACCAAGGAACTCCCTAGGAGATGGCTAAATACCTAGAAACCCAAACAAATGACCCAACCATCAAAGTTTGGGGGTTTTGCTAAAAAATAAATCTTGAAAAGATACACAAGTATCTAGAAAACAAATAAAGGCTTCTTCTGTAGCTTTGACGAGTAAAGAAATAGAAAATCGTTGAGAAACCAACAAATGGAAGAAATTTCTTTGTTAGCCATGAAACTCAGCCTTCATTACGTGCCTTCGATTCTAATCAAGCAAGTGAGAAAGACTGATAAATGGTGCTCTTAAGGAACCATTTACGAGAGTCATGATGAAATGAATAAATATTCCTATTTGTTAACGTTAGGAAAATCCAAACACAAAACTTCAATCGAGTATTTGATCATTCTTGACCCAATACAAAATAAGCCATCTCCTTCACCAATCATCGTGATGAAATACCTTTCTTCAAAGACTAATATGAATCATGGGAGTTACATAAACATTGTTATTTGACAACATTAAAAAATCTTGGGTTTTCAAAAAGTCAATGTAAATCATGCATAGTCTTTGTTAGGGAAAACACCGTAAAAAAAAAAAACTCATAGCGTGTGTCATGAGTTTTTGAAAAAGCACACGATGTTGTCATAAGGCAAGGAGTTTCTATTTCATTGCCAATTAGGATAATATTCATCATTGCCTAAATACTCATTAAGAAAAGAAGGCTACAAAAGGGAACTTGACGCTTAAGCTTTGAAAGTAACTCATTCAGACTTGCTCGGGTAAACTAGGAAGAAAAACCGGCAAAGGTGACCACCTCAAAAATTACAACCCTCAGCAATCAAAAGAAGAGATTGTGAATAAAGAGGGCCTATACGCATGCATTATATATGATTTAACCTCAATTTTGAAAAAGTTTTCATATAAGATTCGCCAATCTAGAGGAAAGGCAGTGAAATATTTATGGATGAACGAAAGTCAAGAAGTTCCATCCATATAGTGTGAATACCCAAGATAAGGCGTTCATTTTAAGAATTTACCCTGAGATGATATTTTGCTTTGAATTTTTGTTTTGGAAAAGTTTCGAAAGAATTTGATGAGAATCCTACTTTGAATTGCAAAATGGGTAGGTCACCTGTGAAAATAGATTATTTTTTAGATTTTCAAAATGTGTAGGTCGCCCATGAAAATAGACAAATTTCAGAGAAGTATAGACACTTGTTAAAGTTCTTTTTGAATTTTAAATGAGTAGGTTGCCCGTGAAAATAGATCAGTTTCTGAAATGGGTAGGTCGCTTATAAAAATAGACCAGGTTTTAAAAAGGAGCAAGTCACCCATATCTTGAAACCATTTTTCTTAAAAAGTAAAGTCTTTGGATGAGTGGATCACCCAGCAAGTCGAGCAAACACTTTTTCTTTACAAGCTTCTTATACAAAACCTTGATGAGATTTTGCTTTGTGATCGTTGTAAGGAAAGGGCATTTGTTGTTACCCTTTTTTAAACCCCACAGAAAAATCAAAAATTAATAAAAGAAAAAAAGAAAATCTAAAAAAATATAAGTGAATACACATGAAGAGAGCCTACAAGACTGTTCAAGTTGGTGGTGAAGGACAAAAATGACAAGTAAAAAGTTGGAAGACCAAAATATACAAGATTGACAAAATTAGCAACCCAATTTTGATTAAACAAAATACCCTATTAGTGAAAATATTTTTATTTGGGTGTTTAAGGACTCAATTGAAATTTTAAAAAGTTTAATTAAATTTATTGAGGACTTAATCACAAGGGAAATCAACTTTTAGAGTCAATTTAGATGTTAATTAAAACAAATTGAAAGTTTGGGGGACCGGAAGTGGACTTTGGAAAGTTTAAGTGGTCAAATCAAGGGCTTAATTGCATAAAATTTGAAGTCTTATGGGCAATTAGGACTTAATCAAACAATTAGTAAACCAATGACCAATTTACAAAAGGCGTGCGACTTCTCGGACTGAAATCAGCGTAATCAGGGGTCAAATTAAAGAAAACTGAAAGTTTGGTAGTTATCTAAGGGTTTAGTTGAACAAATCAGAGACCAAGTACCAACTTGTAAATGACGCTCAAATTTAGGGCTGGCAATTGAAACTGACAGGGATGCAATTGAATGAAATTAGGAGTTTATGAGAAAATTACAGGTAAAATTAAACGAAATTGGAAGAATAGGGATTAAATTGAAGATTGTCAAATTTCAAATCATAAACCCTAATTTATAGGGTTTAGCCTAAATAGTGTTGTTCAGGACACTGTGCATCGTCTTCTTCAGTTTTTGGCTAATCAAGTAGGCACTTTTAAGCGAATGAATGTGGCGTTTTCAACCACTCTAGAGGTTGTAACCACCACCATTAAACCGAGAAACACCTCATCTACAACCCCATTTCTTTTAAATCAAACGTTTATATCCTATATTCTCCATTGATCTCCACAACATCTTATCCTCAGTCAAGCATCATTGCATCAGATGCTACGTTAATCAAGTTGACACTTTCAAACGAATGAATATGGAGCTACAGACCTTCAAATTAAGCAATAATGGATCCAATCAAAAGATGTGCACCCCCTCTAACAAGTTTAGATAGTCTCATGCAACGTTAACGTCAGAGTTGCTCCGGCGAAGCCATGAAAGTGACCAACCCAGTAAGCTTTGACCGAGACACCTATTTATAGAAAACCGCCTAAGGCTTTCATGTGTTTCCACTTAGAAACCCTTAGACAATTCTTATCAAAGGTTTAAAACTCTTCTCTCAAAATCAGAAGGCTAGAAACACCTCACCTTGGTCTCCAAGTTTGTTACAAAATCATCTAAATCCAAAACTATTAATCCTGTGGTAAAATCAGCTTAGTTTTGGTTTGTTAAAACCCTAACAAAATCATCTAGAAGCTCTGAATCTGCCCATAAAATGAGGAGGGGGAAAGGAGAAAAAGAGAGTAGAAGAAAGAAACTTTGGCTAAAGTTTAAGAAATCCAATCTAGTTCAGGATTTCAAGGTTTCAGTTTATTTGGCTAGGTTTGGAGAGAAGAAGAAAGGAAGGCAGCATTAGAAATCGATTCTAATTTGAAGATTTCAAGCTTGGAAGGTATTTACCTACAAACCTTGAAAGTGGAGTCCATGGAGCCTTGATGGATTGATTTCTTTTGTTTAAATGCAATGTTTTGAATGTAATGACATGTTCATGAAAGCCTTTATACATTATATTACATGTTTGTTTGATTTGAAAGCTGTCAAATATAGCAACAAGGTGTTGGTGTTTTTTGTTTTAATGAAGGCATGGTTCCAGGTTCTGGAATTGTGATTTAGTTCCTGTCAAAATGTTGATTTTGAAACCCAGATTGTTTAAGCATGCTTTTTGTTTTGAGTTAGCGGTTTTGAGAATGAAGATTAATGCATTTTTTATGTATTTTTTGTTGGTTTAAAATTTTGATTGCAAAGGACACGTGAAAGATGAATAATGTTGATCATTTGTTATGCAAATGGGCTTTCTTTGCTCATGCAAAGTTTCAAAGAAAAGCTTGGAAACTGTTGTCATTTGGGATAGCACGGAGTATTTGGTTGCTCAGGAATGGCATAATTTTTAACGGAATCCTGCCGAATTTTTAACAAATGACACAGTTGTTTTCTATCTGTTCAAGCTGTCTCTAGTAATTTCTTTCTAATTGGCTAAGCTCTTCAATAAATCATCTACTTTCATTTAAAAAAAAAAAAACTTTGTGATATTTTGTTCGATAATCGAAGTGAAGAGAGAATTTTTATCTTCTTGATATTGGATGGAGATAGCTAGCTAGGTCATGCAGTAAAAGCAAAGAATATAAAATATGTTCCTCTCCCTTTCACTTTATCTCTATACATCTTTTGCACATGAAGGAATATATATAGAGAATGCAGCAATTTGTAACGTGTGCCTCCACAATCCAAAAACCCTAATCTGTGAATGTGATGCCACGATCCGTCCTCGCGGGCGATCGATCGCTTGCATTTTGCTTTCTTCTTTATCGTTTGTGCAAATAAAGCTACATTCTTTTTCCACTCGCCGCCTACACTATTTCGTCCTGAGGATCTTATCCTCTCTCTCTCTCTCTCTCTCTCTCTCTCTCTCTCTCTCTCACTCACTCACACACACGTTGGCCGTATATGCTGGCCAAGTACGTAATGCATACATGTGCACTGGTATAATATTCTTGTACCCCAACAGTCACCATGCATACATGTGCACTGGTATAATATACATCCATCACCTATAATGATCAACCTTCTATTTGTTTTGAATAAATTTGCAAGATTTTAAGGGCACACCTTAAAACTACTTCCTATGTACGTAGTTTCAATTTTTTATCCAAACTATTTTTTATATTAATTTTACTATCAATTTTTCAAAAATTATCAATTAAAAGTTCCATCAATTTTTTAAGTTTTCGAGCCCGTTTATTTTGCATTTCAAAAGCGATTTTGAAAAAAATTAAAAATTTTTTTTCTTTGATTCAAATTAACTTTTTTTTAATGTTTTCAGATCGTTTTGATATACTGATGTTAAAAAGTATTTACATGTTTTATAGTTTTTTTCTTATATAAATTTGTTTTATAGATTTATGATTTATACATGTTCAGTTTTGTTTTAGAATTTGTAAAATTATATTTGTTTGTAAAATGATGAAACTTGTCGAATTTTTTATTTAGGTGTTTCGTGATGAAATAAATAATGGCTTATTTAACGGGTTCATTTTATATTTTGTCAATTTTATTACCGAGTTGAAATTTTCAGTAAATGTGTAGAAATGTAAATTTATGTAGATAATTGATAATGAATTAAGATTACTATTTAGATAAATTGAATAAGTTTGAGCTAAATCAATATTTTTTATAAATTTATTTAGTTAACGTAGTTAATTAATACATGTTGTCATTATTATTTTATATAGGTTTGATATAAGTAATGGATAATCGTTCATGGATGTATAGAGATTCACCCCAAGGGTTGCGGATAATGGATTATTGTAATGGGATTCGAGGTTTTATTAATTACGCATTATCTAATCCGAGAAATATTAGTGAAGAAGGTATTAAATGTCCATGTAAGAGATGTAAAAATAAAAGTTTTTCAATCTAGATGTTGTAACAATGCATCTTCTATTAAAAAAGGTTCATAGAAAAATACTTATGTTGGTATGCACACCGAGAACCATATGTTCCTCACGATACTATAATAAAAATGATGGTTGGGTCAACTTCTAGTTCTAGCAACTTCCATGAAGTTGTAGATGACAATAGTAATCCTTATAGGAATATGGTTATGGACGCGATAAGAATGAATCAGGGATATGCTGGTCAATGTTCAATCATAGATGAAGAACCTAATGCAGACGCGACCAAGTTTTTTATCTTTTGAAAGATTATGATGAACTATTATGGGATGGTTGCACAAATCACGATAAATTATCAGTCGTTGCATAAGTGTTCACCATAAAGTCAAATCATGGTTGTACATTACACCGATAGAAATATCGACAAATTATACATTACATATGGGTAGACCGACAAAATGTGTTCGTCGATATATTCCAGTGACTATGAGAACAGTTCCCCTTCTCCCTGACACTGTTCATAGTGTTCATTATATACGGGTACACTGATGAAATGTGTTCATCAGCAGGGGCTGAGCAAGAAAAGAAATTAAGGGGGGTAAATTAAAAGAATTATTCTAAAAGGACTAAAATTTCAGTTGTTTTACTACTAAAATTATAAACATTGTTAAGGGAGGGGCTGGAAAAAACATTTCCTTGCAGGGGATGGGGCCCCTGCCAGCCCACTGCCTTCGCCATTGTTCATCAGTATATTCCAGTGATTATAGGAACTATTCAGTTCTTAATGCAATAATAATTAATGTTCTTTTGACTGATCATTTTTTTTCCTAACATCATTGATGGAATGAAAAGTCGTCGATAATATTTGGAGGGCTTCTAAAAATTTTCATACAAGTTAAAAATTTCCATTTGACTTTAGAGACGGAATCACTAACAGTAATTCTGCTGGTAAAATTAAATTAAAAGACCAGAATCAGAATAGACTAGGCTTCATCTTCTTATTTCTTTTTCTCTCTTCTTATCTCACAAAGTTATTTCTCTCTCTCTCTCTTTCTCTTCTCTTTCTCTCTTTCTCGACCAAAATCAAACATTCTCTTCTCTTATCTTCTCATTCTCAGGTATGTGTCTTTCTTTATTTTTCTTTTTTGGGGTTTTTTAACAATCTCTTTTCTTTTCTTTAATTTTTTTTTAATTATCATCCAAAATTAAGCATATCATTAAGGTATACACTCACGACGCGAGCTCCTCGAGCGTGACGCCACAACGTCGAGGAGGGGTCCCTTCATAGAGGGATCTATTTACTCACAAGTACGAGGTCCAGTGGAAGAAAAACCTTTCAATGTAAGTTTGTTTTGCTTTCACAACAAGATATTTAATAATTTTTGAAAAAATAATTTCATTTAACAAATGCAATTTTAGGTTTAAAAACTTGAGGCTGCAAAAATAATAACATCGACCTTTAAATCATCGATGTAAATTCTATTATTTCAATGGAGTCAGGTTTCCGAATATCCTAAATAGAAAACCACAGGTCGATGCATGATTTTCAAGGTTCAAGGTTAATATTAACTTAAATATAATTTTTATGTTAATTTGGTTAGTTTATTGAAATTACTAAAAATTTTCTTTTATAACTTTTTACTTCAAGGTAAAACTTAAATATAAGAGAGCTGATAATAATGTTGCGATATGAGATTGAGAGAATCACACTGCAATTAGGTAAGATCAAATTCATGATAAATTTTTTTATTCCAAATATTAAAATTTTATTTTTTATTTACTAACAAATAATTAATTTGTACCATATAGGTTGCTTGATTTTTTATTAAAAGGTGCAAAAGAAATCCAAAACATATGCAAAAGAAAGAGAGCTTCCAGGCTAAAATGACGTGCTGGTTTGGAAAGATTTCAGACTGTCATAAGTCTTAGAGGTTGTATGGGCAGGATACATTCAACACATGACACCCACGCGTTTCACACAATAATCACAGTCCGGTGCAGATAATCAGAATCCGCTTGTTCACGGTCCCATTCGTTTCGCATGTGAAGCAAATGGTAGGATTTTTTTTTATTACATCCATTTTTTATTAGTTTTTTTATATAAATATATTTAATTGATAACATTTTTATCTTGCAGGCTACAGTTCTTAGACACAAGCCAAACCCGATGGAAATTTTTGTTGAAATGCATGTGTGGACTGATGGCCGCTAAAAAGGGATGCAGCAGCTCATGGATAGTCGAGCTCAAAACTTTATGGTATGTTGGTTTTCAACCTTTTTTTTAAGTTATTATTTCCTTGAATTTGATGAATTTATTTTTTTCTTTCTAGGATACATATAACAGCCGATTGAAGGAGAGATACATGGACAATCCTTCAACCCTTTTAAAATATTACTGACGGGGTTACTGATGAAACAACTTTGTCGGTGTATTCTAGAGACAGTTGGAAAAGAATTACTGCAAATGTCACTGTTACTATTAACTCACCAACAGAATTATAGAAGATATTTTATTGGTGATATGTTATTACCGATGGATATACCGACGGACAAATAAAAACATTGATAGCATTATATATGATTTTCCTGTCGATGATATGTTAAATTTACCTATGGAGATACTGACAAAATGAAGCGGGTATTTTTTTACGTGCTTTGTCTGTTCGTAATCTGTCGGTATAGTTTTTACAGACAGGCTATAAATTACATGATCCCGTCGGTAATATATATATATATATCGATGGACTGCGAGCGTAAATACCAACAAAAATTTTCTTTGGTAAAAATGTTAAATCTGGTAGTGAGTGTAGTGGATCATGTTTTTTTCATTCATAGGTTTGAAAGTATGCGGCTCCTCCAAAGATTCAAACTTTAATTTGGTTGGCCATTTAACATAAACTATGTACAAGATCTTTCTTATGTAATCGCCATCTCTAATCCTTGGATCAGTCTTTTTATCCATTATGGACAACAATTATAGAAACCTCAGATCATATATTGATTCACTGTCAATTTGCATGAAAATTATGGACCAAATTTTTTTCATGGTGAGGGATCTATTGGTATGTTTCACACACACTTGATGAGCTACTGCATCAATGGCCAATGATGATTAAAGACAGGTAAGGAAGGCATTGCATCTACTCTTTTTTGGTATTCCTTTGAGCATTTGGTTAACCAGAAAATTTTGGTTTTCAATGATGTTGCGAGATAAAAGAATAAAGAGAGAGTTGTGTGGAAGAAAAATTACATAATCGTATTTGCTTGCATGATCAATACTGTTACATCATAGTCCTATATATATTAGAATTCTTGATTCAAAAATGCTATAATTAAGGATGCAATGAATGATAAGATATACACTTAATTCTTAGATTATCTGTTGTAGATATGATCACAATTATCTTCAGTATCAATAATCTCTTGTGCAGATATGATCAGAGATTACAATTATCTTTAGTATTAGTGATACCTAATCATGATAGTAATCCCTGATCATGATTATCTTCAGTATCGGTAATCTCTTGTGTAGATACGATATTATCTTCGATATCAATAATTACTGATGATGATTATCTTCAGTATCAGTAATAATCTCTTGTGCAGATATGATCAGAGATCACGTTATCTTTAGTATCAGTGATCCCTGATCATGATAGTAATCCCTGATCATGATTATCTTCAATATCAATATTATCTTCAGTATATTTGATCATGATTATCCATGGTATCAATATTATCTTTAGTAGATTTGATAATATTTTCAACACGCCCCCGCAATCTGAACAGAAGGTTACGAACGTTGAGATTGGAGTACAAAAGATTGAACCGTGTAGTAGAGAGTGGTTTGGTAAGGAGATCGGCTAGCTGATCACGACTAGATAAAAAATTGACTGTCAATTTTTTTTAGAAAAAAGGTCTCTGACGAAGTGAAAATCAATCTCGATGTGTTTTGTGCAAGCATGAAACACGGGATTGGAGGATAGATACATGGCGCCAATATTATCACACCAAATAGCGGGTCTTTGAGAGAGGTGTAAACCAAGTTCTGCAGCTAAAAATTGTAACCATTGGAGTTCGGCTGCAGTGTCTGCGAGAGCTTTGTATTTTGCCTCAGTGCTGCTATGAGCAACTGTAGCCTGTTGTTTTCTACGCCAGGAAATTAAATTAGAGCCAAGAAACACACAGTAAGCACCAACAGATCATCGATCATCTGTGTCCCCTGCCCAATATGCATCAGAGAACGCTTGAAACATGGAGCTGCTACGAGACAAGAGTAAACAGTAGGAGATGGAGTGTTTGAGATAGCGAAGAATTCTTTTTACAGTATGACTGTTTCGGTTGATGCATGAACTTGCTAACGCGATGAACTGCGAAAGCAATATCAGGTCGAGTGAAAAAGAGATAATGAAGGCCGCCAACAATGCTTCTGTACAGGGTAGGATCATCAAATTATACAGTATCAGTGGTTGTCAATGCCACAGTGGTGGACAGTGAAGTGGAACACAGCTTGGCACCATCCATTTTGGATTTTGTGAGAAGGTCAGCAATGTATCTGCGTTGAGTGAGATAGAGTCCTGTATCATCACGGATAGCTTCAATGCCTAAAAAAAACTGAGAGGGCCAAGATTAGTGATAGCGAATTCCTTATACAGTTGCTGAATGATATCTGTAATAACGGCATCATTAGAACCAGTGATGATAATGTCATTAACATAAATAAGGATGTATATGATGCTAGAGGTTCCAGTATGCATAAAGAGTGATAAATCTGCCTTACTGCCAACAAACCCGAATTGCATCAACACAGCAGCGAAGCGGGAAAACCACTAGTGAGGCGCTTATTTAAGGCCATATAAGGAGCGTTTGAGCTTATAGAGATGATCAGGAAACTGAGGATGTTTGAAGCCTGGAGGTTGATCCATGTAAACCACTTCTGTCAAATTATCGTAGAGAAATGTATTTTGGACATCCTGCTGACAAACTGACCAATTGTTGTAGACTGTAATAGATAAAACAAGCCGGATAATTGCAGGTTTTACAACTGGACTGTAAGTTTCATGAAAATCCACCCCTAGCTGCTGATGGTAACCTTTAGCAACCAACCGGGCCTTATATCTTTCAATGGTGCCATCAGCTTTCCGTTTAATCTTGAAAATCCAATGACAGCCAATGACATTAAGATGGCGTGATGGAGGAACCAGTTCCCAGGTTTGATTACGGAGCAAGGCATCGAACTCAGAATTCATCGCAGATCGTCGTGACAAGATTTGGAGGCTTCAGTAAATAAGGTAGGTTCTTTGTAGGAGGGAGAGGTAGAAACATGCGGTGCTTGGGGCAGAGGATATAAGGTGTGTCCATCAGGGGTTCTTTTTGGTTTGGAAATGTGATTTTTTGATCTGGTAACCATCAGATGAGTATTTGAAACAGTTGGAATTGTGTCTGTGGGATTTGGAACTGGTATGGGAGGGAAAGCAGGGGTAGTACTTGTTGATGGTTGAGGTGCCGGCTCTGAAGTTGAAGAAGATGCTGGAAGATAGGAGTTAATGTGTGGCGATGGTGAATGTGCACAGGTACCTGTAGTCTGCAGATGTTAGTGATAGAGGAGATATAATATTTGAAAATGGAACCATTGTACGTGGAATTTATGTTTGGACAGATATAAGGGTTTTGATCAGGACTTTTATATGGAAAATTGTTTTCATAAAAAACAACATGACGGGATACATAAACTTTACTTGTTGTAAGATCAAGACATTTATAGCCATGATGGTCCAAGCTATAACCAATAAAAATACAGTTTTTAGATTTGAAATCGATTTTGTGTTTGTTATATGGTCGAAGATAAGGCCAGCATGCAACCAAAAACTTTAAGGAAATGATAGTCAGGAGTATGACGATAAACAATTTCGTATGGAGATTTTTTATTGAGAATAGGGGTAGGGAGACGATTGATAATATAAGTGGCCATGAGAAAGGCATCTTCCCAAAATTGTTGTGGAAGTTTAGAATGTGAAAGCACTGAAAGACCGACTTCGATAATTTGTTTATGACGACGTTCAACTGCACCCATTTACTGATAGGTTTATGGACATGCTCTAAGATGATAAATACCAATTTGAGTTAGAAGTGTAAACATGCGGTGATATTTGCCTCCCCAATCAGATTGAATGTTTTTTATTGTACTATTAAATTGTCATTCAACAGAAGTTTTAAAGAGCAGAAAGACTTTTTCAACATTAGATTTTAGTTTTAGAGGAAACAACCATATGAATTTAGTGCAATCATCTAAAAAACATAAATAATATCGAGCACCACTGTTTGACAAGATGGGTGTTGGTCCCCAAACATCAGTATGCACTATGTCTAAAGGATTAATAGATTTATGATTGCAGGTTGTGAAAGACAATTGACTACTTTTAGCTAGTTGACAATCTGAACAAACTGGAAGTCTTTTATTTGCAACAGGTAATGTAAATGCAAAAATTGATTTTTGAAGAACTGGAAAGGATGCATGACCAAGTTTGTTGTGCCATATTTGGTAAGAAGCTCGTATAGCAGTAAGTGCATAAGAAGGGAGTGTGTCTGACAGGCTGGAGAATGAATATAGACCATCTTTAAAGGTGTCGCGATGAAGGATTTTCCCGGAGTAGTCCTTAACGAGAAAAAACGATCATGAAATTCAAAATACACAAGAATATCGTTGCAAAATTGTTGAAAAAAAATTAAATTTTTCTGAATTTTAGGGACCAGAAGCAATTGTTTTAGCACAAATGGTGTTTTTAAGGGAGTTAAATTAGAAGAACCAATTTGAGAAATATGCAAACTTGCACCATTGCCAACAAGGACTTGATCTGTACCGGTATAGTCTTCACTCCGTAGATTCAAATTGGCCATGTTATTGGTGAGATAATGTGTAGCACCTGTATCAGGATGCCAATCAGATACAGAAACAGCATTGGTTGTAGCCATCAAACCATGAAGATTATTGGATTTGGCAGCATTGTCACGATAGGTAACATCAAACCGATGATAGCATTTTTTTTTTTTTTTGCAGAATGGCTAGGTTTATCACATACTTGGCATATCATAGTATCTCTATGAAATGCGTTCCTACCATTGGATCCATTATAAAAGGAGACTTCTCTGTAATTATGTCCTCTTCCTTTGTATTGATTTCGCCCTCTATAGGAATAAGGAGTGGGCTGACGAGTAGCAATGTGAACAGTGGGCTGGACAATGGGTGAATTATTGGGCAGCAGACGTGATTCGGTGGTGAGTAAGAGGGCATATACTTCTTCTAAGGTGACAGGATTTGTGCAGGCTGTGATGGTAGTAACAAAGGAGTCATAATCATGGCCAAGACCTGATAGTAGATAGGAGATGATTTCATCACAGTGAAGAGCATGGCCGGCAACAGCAAGCTCGTCTATCATGCGCTTGATCTGCATAAAAAAAATCATGTGCTAATTGTGCACCTTTACGAGTGTTAACGAGTTCAGTGCGGAGTTGAATAACCCAAGCACGTGATTGAGAGGAGAAGGATTTGGCTAGAGCACACCAGATTGCAGCAGAGGTGATATGAGAAACCACTTGAATAAGGACGCTTTCTGATATTATAGAGAAAAGAATAGCAACTATGATGGCATGTTGTCGCTGCCAATGTTCATAAAGAGGGTTGAAGGTGACAGAGGAGGTTTCAGCCACGGAGACTTCTTTGGGTGGGATGGGAATGGTTCCATCAAGGTATCCAAAGAGACCTTGCCCACAGAAAAAAGGGATTAATTGAGCTTTCCAGACATGATAGTTGTCTTTTAAGAGTTTTGTAACATTTATGGCTGGAGGAGAAACAAGTGGAAGATTGCCGTTGGTGGCAGCATCTGAGGTGTTTTTTGAAGAAGAAGCCATTTGTGTGATGTGAGTCAGTGGCTCTGATACCATGCAAGATAAAAGAATAAAAAGAGAGTTGTGTGGAAGAAGAATTACATAATCGTATTTGCTTGCATGATCAATACTGTTACATCATGGTCCTATATATATATATTACAATTCTTGATTCAAAAATGGTATAATTAAGGATGCAATGAATGATAAGATATACATTTAATTCCTAGAATATATGTTGCAGATATGATTATAATTATCTTCAGTATCAGTAATCTCTTGTGCGGGTATTATCAGAGATCACGATTATCTTCAGTATCAGTGATCCCTGATCATGATAGTAATCCTTGATCATGATTATCTTCAGTATCGGTAATCTCTTGTGTAGATATGATATTATCTTCAGTATCAATAATCACTGATGATGATTATCTTCAGTATCAGTAATAATCTCTTATACAGATATGATTAGAGATCACGATTATCTTCAGTATCAGTGATCCCTGATCATGATGGTAATTCCTGATCATGATTATCTTCAGTATCAATATTATCTTTAATAGATTTGATAATATCTTCAACAGATGTTAAACCAAATTTGAATTTATATTTTTCTCAGACACTCCATAGATTATCTGTTTGGTTAAGAGATTGTGAATCTCAAGTTTTTTACATGGGTAATGATTTTCATATCAGTGCTAACTGCATTTTAAGTTGAACAAATATCAAAAGATAACGCTGAATGTTCGTATAGCAACTCTTTTGTTTCTATTTCTTTTCTTTTTTGGCACTTCTTTATGTAAAATCTTTAACTTTTCATGGTGGCCATCACCTAATAGGCTAGCATGAGTTTTTAATAAATCTTTCTATTATTATTTAAAAAAAAATCATATTTCAGTAATCTACTTGATCACTTATTTCATAATTGCAGTGATTCTTTATATGGAATGATGGGAGCTGCATTTGGACATAAAAGCTCCAATTTTGTCTTACTCTTAATCACTTAATTAACAGTTAGAATTAAGTATTTTTCTTATACGTGTATCTGCAGGAAGAAAATAAAGTAATTCAACTGAAAACAAATAGATAAAAGCAGACAGTGACGTGAAAAACATCAAAAGAAAAAAGAAAAAAAAAAGGATGGTGCTGGGACCTCTTGGCATTTATCTCTTCGTTTCATGCACGGTCGATCACTTTAATCGACGAAAAAACCTGTGTGCTCGAAA
>Ga0325410_1000444_pt1 | contig 42750 bp, 32 predicted proteins | sample PopdelMetagenome_16_FD_206182 | JGI IMG/M metagenome (GOLD analysis project Ga0325410, IMG submission 206182) | Populus deltoides microbial communities from Bellville, Georgia, United States - Xylem-PdIQD-R3 | ecosystem: Host-associated > Plants > Phyllosphere > Stem > Wood/Secondary xylem...
GTTGCTAATTAATCCATTTTTTAGTAGTGTTTTACAGGTACGTACCAATCAAACAGCCACTCTATTGATCTCCTTATTTGTCTCTTTTTTAGTGCAGAAACTATACTTTCTCTAGAAACCACATATACAGTACTTGTAATGACCTTCCTTTATTGAGCTGTTCTCTTCAATGGAATTACCACCCATCACACATGACAGCTGGTATTTGCATTTCTCACAAAATTGGAGCATCAACATCTATTTGGATTGCATGGGCTCTAAATCGCAGTGGGGCATGCAAGAATGGATGGTTCACAGGCTCTTGTAGTCTACCAACACTCCAATGGCTCCGTAATTGTTGACACTTCCCCAATAGATCTATTGATAGCTATGCAACCTGGTACGTAGCTTGATCAGTTTTGAGGTTCCCAGTATTAGCGTAGAGCACACATATATGGATATGATAATTTTTGCAAACACTTCAGCTTATTGCTATCTTGGTGTCGGCCTACCAAGTTTGGCAAGAATTAAGTCATAACTTGCCGTGGGCTATCCGTGGAGGTAACCCTGTTTAACATCCTCTCACTTTAAAAAATAGGGAATCCATGGGCACCCTGAATTTTGTTTCTGGGTCAGCGACTTCAACTAGAGGAACTAACCCAAGGGAAATGTAAGTGGATATGGTCAATTAATTATGTAGCATTTATAGCTATATGATGCTTGCCTAGAATAATTCTGTATAATGTTATTAACTCAATAAAGATACAACAATTCTTATTTCTAATAATCTAAGAAATATCACCATACAAAATAAGTTTTTAATAATTGGATATAAGTTTATGGCAATTGCATAAATATTAGTTCCAACTTTTTTTACTTCAACTTCTCAATAACATATTGTCAACCCTTTTTTTTTTAAATCATTCAAAACATAGCTTTTTATCTAAAAAACATTTCAATAAGATTAGGATGATATATAAGCTGTTCAACTGTTTCAAAAAGATGTAATTCCTCTAATTCTAATTCCATCATATATTTAATTATCTTGGCCAACTTCCAAACTTGATAGTTTGTGTTCATAATAGTTTGTAAAATATTATTTATTGCACTAGTCATCTCTTTAAATTCCGAAGAATAATCACTTGCCATTTATGTATTTTGTTTTATACCTTTGGAAGTTAGAGTTATAGAAAATGTTGGAGTAGATGATAACGGACCTTGTGTTCTTGGTGTTTATAGAGCTCTTTCACAATCATAAGGATGAAAGTTCTCTAAATGAATATTATTTACCTGCATCTCATCAATGTCATCAATATTCATTTCTCCTCTCTCGCTATCCCATATTCAAACCTTTTCACTAGCACTCTTGACTTTAATTTCATTTACTATATCTTTCTTATACATCTCTCTCTAAGATTGTCCAAGTGATGAATAGGTTTTCCTTGAATAAGTCTTAGCTTAGGGTTGGCCTTGTAACAATAAATAAATAAATAAAATAAGTTAAGATAATTTTAACTAATAAATGCATAATAATGAAAATATGACGAGTGAATTATAATATTCATACCTTCAATAAAAATTTTCAAACGTCTATTGGAGCCTTAAATGTTTTGGTAGTGTCATTCTATCTAATTATATTTTTCAAGTCGATTGCTTTTTCTAAAACCATTTACTCTTTAAAAGTTTTCAAATGATTCAACACTTTTGTCCTAGAGATGTTTAAAGAAAATCTTTCATTGATTTTCGCTATCACTTTCCTGTAAGCTTTAGAAGAAAAGGTTTTCTCTTCCTTTTGACCCTTATTCTTTTGTTCTTTAAGAATTTCAAGCATAACCTCATCCATTTCTATGGTCCATCTTAATATCTATCACTCATTTCCACCTTCTGCCTCAATAACATCCTCCGCATCCATAGCACCACCTATTATTAAAATGTCATCATGTAACACTCTTTAACTTACATTATTGAAGAAAACAAAAGGACAAGCAAACAAAAACAAATTTAAGGCTAAAATAATGCAAAATAATTCAATAAACATTATAATAAAAATACATAAAAGTTAAGCATCCAATCTAAATTTTAGGATATTTAAAAGAACTAATTCAAAGTAAAATACAAACATACATAAACTCAAGTTCTTATCAGAAGCAATGGTAAAAAAGACAAGTTTAAGTTGAGATGTGTTATCATGCCATATTTTGATCAAGATTTTACTATAATAAATAAGTTGGACACAAAATATAGGAGAGCTAAAACCAAACTCAAAGACCTTAAATCCCACAAAAACCCAAAAACACTAAAAATCTCTCACCAAGCTCAATTGATCACAAAGAGCATAATATTAAAAAAAATCATAGAAATCTTAAATAGTAGTGACTTAAACAAGAATGAATTTCTCATTTTCACCCCCTCAAAACTCACACAAGCTTAATTTTCTTTCAAAGTGCTTTTTAATATAGGTGGCTCTAAAGAACTCATCTCAATCTATTTAAACCAAGGAATAGCTAACGTAACCAATGAAAGAGTTTTTCAACCCAAGTCACTTATGTTGTCTAGTGGATTCTAAAAAAGAGCTACTAAGATATAAATATATGTACCAAAAGAACCATACAACTTCTATTTGGTTCAAGTCATTTGACAACAATCTTTATTTATGCTTGAACATAATCAAATAAAATAAAATAGTTGAAATCTTTCTTCAGCTTTTCCACCAAAGCCACAAAGGATGCTCAACTAATGCAAGCATTAAACAAGTCTCAAACATGCTATTATATGACACAAAAAAAAGGTTTCTTCCATATATCATATGGATTATCCAAAGTGCTAAAACTAGCTCGGTTCGACCTACCAAATACACTAGACATGCATAAATCCATGGTCCGTAAACTTTAACAACCCAAAGTATGAAATTTGTCCAAAAAAGAAAACCCTTTCTTTTCATATGCTTTGGCCATGTATCTTTTAACCTAACAAAACTAGAATTTTTCAAAGAAGAAGAAACAATTGTAGCACCCGTAATAGTTGACCATTTAGGGCATGAAGTTTTATAGCTTACCTTTCTTTCATGTTAGTTAAAGCACATTTGCTGACTTTTAAAACTCTACATTTAGTAGTATTTAAACTCATAATTATAAAAAAGACTAAGAGAAATATTTTTTTTCAAATCAAGAACATGTAAAACCCTGAACGAAGTTCTCACCAAACTATCATGCATCCTGACTTGAATAGTTCATGTACCAATTATTGCTTAAAACATAATTATCAAGCATAACAACTCTATCTTCATAAGACTCATATGTGTAGAACCAATCCTTGTTAATGCATATATAATGGAAACAAGTGGACTATAAAATCCAATCATCTTGGAACTTTTCATTATTGGTTATAGAAGAATATACTCAGACTCATAATGAATACTAAGTGCAACATTGGCCTCTCTGAAGCTTTTAAAACTACATGATCATTTCTCATTCTCTAATTTCTTTTACTCTCATAATTTTTTTCTTTTTATGTCCCTTTTGACGACATTAATTACAAGTGACATTCGTATGCAATTGAGACTCACTAAATTTGTATCTATTGTTATGAAAATTGTTTTTTTCATGTCCTACCATTTACAACAAAATCCTAGTAATAAATATCAACGAGACCACTATTATTATGCCTATTAACCTTTTTTAGACAATAAGTAGATTTTGACTTACTTCATTAATCAAAATGACATCTTTACCATATAGAAAGGTTTTTCTAACGTATTTACAAGAGACTGGTAAGGAATGTAACAATATAAAAGGCTTTATCTTCATGTTCAATCATAATATTAATAGACTTGAAATTCATCATAATAGAATTAAATTCATCTAAATGAGTCTTAATTGATGTACGATTCATCCATAACATTTATAAAATGATGCTTTAAATACATATGGTAAGAGCTTTTTTCATATACAAAGAGTCTAATCTGAGCTATAAATTAGCATCAATATTTTTGCCAATAACCTCATGCAAAGCCTCATTAAATAACCAAAAGTATATGATCACCTAAGCCTTCTCATCCATATTTGTCTTTCAATCATCTATAATCTATGCATGTATTTTCTCCTTATTTAACAATGCTCTTTGCAGCACCTATTGTATCATAATTACTCACATCTTCAATTTCTATTACCTAAAACTATGAATTTGATCAAATTTATCCATCTTAAATTTCATTAAACCTATAAAAATCAAGGAGGCTAAAAGAAATAATTTTTTTCTTTAAATCACTAACATGTTGAATCTCGAATGAATTTCTTACCAAACAATCATGCACCCTAACTTAAATAATTCTTATCCTAGTTGTAACGTCCTAATTACCGGGACAACACACCAAATGTAATATAGAAAAAACATGGTAAATCTTTTTTTTAAATCAAAACAAAATCATGCAAAGTTATACCAAAATTTCTACTGAAATTTCAGCAGAGTCTCCCCTATACTTGGAAGTCCCAAGTCATCGACAAACAACCTGTTACACTTCTATTGGTCATTATCTATTTATGACCCAATCATTTTGGGTCTCAATTTCAACAACCCAAATTAGTACAACCACAATTTCTTAAACTTCAATATAATAAAAACAAAGTATTAATTATTACTTAAATAAGAAAACAAACATACATGAAAAATATAGATACATGAAATATAAGCTAAGTTAAACATTCAATTTAAAAGATGTTATTACAATTCAAGTCATGACAGTTTCTTGAGATACGAAATACACAAGCATCCATCTAGTCTTAGATAACAAAAGGATAAAAAGATCTAAAAATATCACTCTTGTCGTGATTATGACGGACTTGAAACAATTATAACATTGAAAAATAATTTTTATGAAAAATGATATTAACATTTATAATCAAACAATTTATTTAAGACTAATATACATTCATATTCTTTACAATTTCCCACTTAATCCCCCTTTTTAATATTTTTGGATTTCTTCCTTCTAGATTCACTAACATTTTCCATTCCACTCTTAATTTTCCCACCAAAGTCGTATGTTAATATCGAAGGACAATTCCTTCCAAAATACTGATACCAATTCAATGGTATCATTATCTATCCTTCACTAGTTCTCTAACCAAATCTCCTTTTTCTTTTCTTTTTCCCATGAGCTTTAGAATGATAATGCCGATTTCATTAGTATCATTAGTCTCCCTTACTAGGACTAACTAATCAAGTTTGTTGTAAATGTCAATATCAATATAACCCATTAATATCATTAACTATTTCTAACCCAAAATAGTTAATTAATCCTCAACAGTACTTCGAGATATTTTCAGAAATGTTGATGTTAAAGATCCTTGACATCATTAGCTTTCACACCAAGAATAACTAATTAAGTTTCATAGAATTGCCAATATCGATGACATTTATTGATATCATTAACTATTCTTAACCCGGATAGTTAATCAAGTTCAATATCCCCCATGATCCAAAGTGATCATGTTGTTGTTAATGGACCCTGTTAATATCATTAGTCTCCTGTACTCGAGACTGACTAATCAAATCCAGGAAAAAAGCCAACATCAATGGAGCCCATTAATATCATTGACTATTCCTAATCGGAGTAGTTAATCAAATCTATCTTCATTTATCATCTGTTTCATTAGTTGTTTCTCCTTTTGGCAACGTATTTATGTATACAATCTGATAATAAAACAAAATTTCATAATTATGTATATTTACGAAGGTTATAGGTATAGGACACTTACCAACTACAGAAGCTCGGTTTGCGCTCAATTGTTATTGTTGTGCCGCTCCTATGGTCCCTCCTGTATTCACATGTATTCCACATTATTTGCTATTCAAGCTACATTTCTCATAATAATAATAATAATGACGATAAATGTTGACTTCCTTTCAATAATTTCTTCCTTCACATTTATGTTTCTCATTACATCCCTTACGATCATTTTTCTTTATTTAATCATGACTTATTTTCTTAGAACGCTAAAACACAGTACTACATATTTTCTGAAGGGAAGGAAACCCGATTATGCTCCTAACACATCTAAATCTCCCATTTTAGCAACTTGTCAAATCTGTCAACAGAGGTTGTAATCTGACCTCTACTCAGTGTGTGTGTGTGTGTGTGTGTGTGTGTGTGTGTGGAGTTCTAGAGCACCAATTTAAGCAAGGTAAGTGTCGTTGGAAAGCTAACATCCTTAGCCATAACTTCTATGAAGAATCTTTTTCCAAATTGTATCATTTTTAGGCTCGAATCCTCTCTAAAAATTAAGGAGATGAATCTGTCTAGTTTTCATCAATGGTTTAAATAAACCTTCAAACATCCTCATTTCCCACACTCCTTCCAAAACAACCATTTCTACATTATATGTATGGTAACCTCACTAAATATGATTTCCCAAGAATCGCTTAAGCTAATTCACCCTTTTTTTGTGTAAAATGGTCAAAACTATTTCAAGAAATTTGCGCACTATAGGATTCCACATTTACTATACATTTTGCAATTCGTCCTAAGTCAAACAATATGCTACACATTATGGCCAATAGATTCATTTCTACCTTACATAACACATGCTTTCGATTTAGTTTTACAAATGGCTTTCGTCAAATTTTATGGTTTTCCATTTAAAACTATTCTATAACACATAATCTATCCATTATTAACATATGAAATCTCAGAAACTACTCTCTCTTTAACCTTGCCTTGGTTAAAACTTGGCTTAAGGGAACCAAGGGTTCTCTTCTCCTTCTCATGCAATAATTATCCTTCCTAACCATTTTTCATATTATAACAACACATCACAAGAAATTAACAAAGATGTAACACCCCACCTCACTAGCAAGATATTGTCCGCTTTGGGCCTCCCAATCCACCCAAATCCAGGGCTTCCACCTAGGTCCCCCTCACGAGTTTGTTCTTGGCAGCCACGCATGACCCCAAAACGCGTCTTACTAGTTAAGGTGAGCATGCACTTATAAGGCCCTGGCTCTGGACGCTTGCTTCCGATGTGGGATCTTACAATCCCCCCACCTTAAAACGAGCTGTCCTCGGCTCTGATACCAAATGTAACACCCCACCTCACTAGCAAGATATTGTCCGCTTTGGGCCTCCCAGTTTACCAAAATCCAGGGCTTCCACCCAGGTCCCCCTCACGGGTTTGTTCTTGGCAGCCACGCATGACCCCAAAACGCGTCTTACTAGTTAAGGTGAGCATGCACTTATAAGGCCCTAGCTCTGGACGCTCGCTTCCGATGTGGGATCTTACAATCCCCCCACCTTAAGACGAGGCGTCCTCGGCTCTAATACCAAATGTAACACCCCGCCTCACTAGCAAGATATTGTCCGCTTTGGGCTTCCCAGTCCACCCAAATCCAGGGCTTCCACCCAGGTCCCCCTCAGGGTTTTAAACGCGTCTTACTAGTTAAGGTGAGCATGCACTTATAAGGCCCTGGCTCTGGACGCTCGCTTTCGATGTGGGATCTTACAATCCCCCCACCTTAAGACGAGGCGTCCTCGGCTCTGATACCAAATGTAACACCCCGCCTCACTAGCAAGTTATTGTCCGCTTTGGGCCTCCCAGTCCACCCAAATCCAGGGCTTCCACCCAGGTCCCCCTCAGGGTTTTAAACGCGTCTTACTAGTTAAGGTGAGCATGCACTTATAAGGCCCTGACTCTGGATGCTCACTTCCGATGTGGGATCTTACAAAAGAAAACCACAAATTCTTCTCTTTTCACTCACTCCCTTAATGGTCAGCCACCTTTGATCTCTTAACCATTGACTTTTCTTTGGTATTCCTACATAATTTCACATCCAAAGAAACCTACAATACCCTAATTGATCCAATTCCAACCAATTTTACATTTCCTCTAAATTTTGCTCAAGATAAATACACAATTTATAATCGAACTTAAATTGGTTCGTATAATCAAGTTTAGGGCTCCTTACTTGGGGATAATTTAGACTTTGATTCTTAACCGGTTGAAAAATTTCAACTCCTCCCTTATACACACTAGCTGACCCTCTCCCTATTTTCCCCTCATAATTTCTTCACTTGTTTCTTGCTAATTCCCTCGCCAAATGGTGTTTTCCCTACCAATCTATCTAAAACTTGTATAATCTTGATGAATTTTGGTGTTTCTCTCTCAATGTTTTTATGGAAAGCTCTAGAATTTTTCCTCTCCTATTGTGTCCATGCCACTAGCCTTAAGAAGAAGAAAATGAGGTATTTATGGTCTCATTCTTCTTAATTACACTTTGACCCCATTCCTTTTCCTTTTTTTACAATTTGAGTTATACTTTTTTTGTCTTTTATAATTTTTTTAGTTTATGTATTAGTTTATTCTGAGGGTTTACACTAGTTATTGCTTGAACGTAATTATCAAGCATCACAATTCCATATGCAAAAGACTCATATGTGGAGAACCAATCCTTGTTAGGACATCTATAATCGGAACAAATGGATTCTAAAATTCAATCATCTTGGAACTTCGCATTATTAGTTATAGAAGAATAAACTCGAACTCTTACTTAGTATCAAATACAACCTTTATCTCTTAGGAGTTTTCATAATCTCATGATCCCTACTCATTCTCTAAAATATCCTTTTCACTATCAAACAATTTTTTGTATGCCATTTTTGACAAAATTAATTATAAGTGACATTATTATGCAATTGAGACTCGGTAGACTTGTATTGTAACATCCCCCATTCCAGGATAAAAACAACACTATCATGTCAACCGAAAACAAAGTAATTTTCTTTCCTTGTGTATATATATATTCACGGCCTCAACCTTTCTTGGATCCACAAGTATTCCTTCCGTAGATATTACATGGCCCAAAAATACCACCTCCTGGAGCCAAAACTCACACTTATCTAGCTTGGCATATAATTGATTCTCCCTTAAGGTCTGTAGCACAACCTTTAGATGTTGTTCATGCTCTAAGTGAGAGTTTGAATAAACCAAGATATAGTCAATAAATACAATCATATATTGGTCCAAGTAAGGTCGAAACACCCGATTCATCAAGTCTATAAACATGGTCGAAGCATTGGTTAACCCGAAAGGCATCACTAAAAACTCGTAATGCCCATAACGGGTTCGGAATGTAGTCTTTTGTATGTCTTGTTCCTTGATTCTCAACTGGTGATATCTAGATCTCAGATCTATCTTAGAGAACACCCTAGCACCCTTCAATTGATCAAACAAGTCATCTATTCGTGGAAGGGGGTACCTGTTCTTCATCGTCACTTTATTCAATTGACGATAATCGATGCACAAACAAAAGGTGCCATCCTTCTTTTTTACAAACAATACTCCCCAGGGCGAGTTACTAGGCCGAATAAAGCCTTTATCTAATAATTCCTGAATGTGGACCTTCAGTTCTGCCAATTCCATAGGTGCCATCCTATAAGGAGACTAGGCTCTATGAGAAACTCCTGGAATAGTTTCTATGGAAACTTCAATTTCTCTAACTGGAGGTAATCCAGGCAACTCTTTTGGGAATACATTTTGAAACTCTCTTACAACAAGAATACTTGTCAAATCTATGCTACCCTTTTCCAACTCTTTTTCATGGGCTAACCAAGCAGAACAACCCTTCCTCAGTAATTTTATAGCCACCAAGACTAAGATTACACAACTTGGAATTACTTTTCTTTCCCCTTTAAACACTACTCTTTTATCACCTATTCCTTGGATTGTCACCGTCTTGGTGAAACAATCCACTTGTGCCTTATGTTTACTTAGTCAATCCTTGCCCAGAATTACATCAAAATCATATAGCTCTAACAGCATAAGATCTACCCTCAATTCTAAGATCTACCCTCAATTCTAACCCTCCAATATATAATTTTACCCCTATATAAATATCATCAATATGCATATTCTCCCCTAGAGGTGTACTAACCGTCACTTCTACACCCAAGTTACTAGATAACATATGCAAGTTATTCACAATTCTATAAGTTACAAAGGAATGATTAGCTCTAGGATCAATTAAAGCATAACCTTGCATCGTATCTAACTGTAAAGTACCTGCCACCACATCAGGTACAGCTCCCACATCCTCGTAGGTCATGTGATATACCCGACCCTAAGTCCTCCCTTCCTGATTTCTAGGCCTCCCACGAGTAGCACTTGTCCCTGACTGGGTAAGCCTGATAGGACGATTGACTATCACCGATTGCTGCTGGCTCTGAATCTCAATCCTCTGACTATGGGCTCCCTTGGTAATTCTACGAGGACAATCCTTATTCCTATGACTTATGTCCCCATAATAGTAACAGCCTCTTTCTACATGCAGGCACTCTTTCCATCGATGCCCCTCACCTCTACAAATATAACATCTCCTCGGTATCGCAGAGCAATCTCTAGGGTGTCGCTGCTCACACCTCTGACAAAATAGATATACTGGTTCCTTTTGCTCTGTAGACCCTCCAACAGTTTTGACTCCCTGTCTAGACTGTCCTCCCCAAGCTCCTCTTCCACTGACCCGTCTAGATCCTCCTAAGCTCCCTCCTAGGATAAAACTCCTGTCCCTTCTCTGGAACTGACTTGATGATTGTCCGCTCTTCTCTTTCTTTGGGAGAGGAGGTCTCCCAGTCAAAAACTTAAAATCTGTAGTCTTAGATCCAATTACCTGACCCTACTCGACCACTAGTTTCGGGGTATCCCTTATTACCCTCTCCATACCCTGAGCTGCCCGTACCAATTCCCGCACAGACTAAAACTACATGGCTATTAATATCATCCTTAGTTCCCGCCTCAGTCCATCACAGAACCTCTCCACCCTGTGGCGCTCTGTGGGAAGGTAAGTGGAGGCAAAAGCTGCCAAGTCCTGAAATCTCCTCTCATACTCCAAAACTATCAAATCTCCTTGCCTCAAATCCAAGAACTCTTGTTCTTTCTCCTTCATATGTTTCCAAGAATAGTACCTCTCCTCAAACTCTTCATGAAAGTCCCTCCATCTCAATACCTCCCCTGATCTCCTCTCTCTAATGGTCTCCCACCAAGAGTGGGCACTATCAACCAATAGTTGAGTCACGCAATCCACCCGTAGCTCCTTTTGCACCTACATTTAATTTATAACTCTTTCCACTTTCCTCAGCCAATGCCCAGCTACCTCAGCATCCTCTTCACCACCATAAGTCATACAACCCATCTCTCTCATACCCTTCACCCATTACACCATGGTGACTACTCCCCCTGATCTAGGAGCTGTGCTGGAGGCTCCCGCTACCATTCCTGCTACTACACAGCTACCTCAGCATCCTCTTCACCACCGTAAGTCATACAACCCATCTCTCTCATACCCTTCTCCCATTGCACCATGGTGACTACTCCCCCTGATCTAGGAGCTGTACTTGAGGCTCCCTCTACCATTCCTACTACTACAACTCTCACTATATGTTCCATAAAAGCAGGATCTGAAAATGGGTTTGATCCAACTACTGGTTCCACTGGTGGGGGTATATTATCTCCCCCCCCGTCTGTCTGATACCTTAGGCATGGACACATCTACCTAACGGGACAACGAATCATCTCGAAGTCTCACTAACTCGCCACCTTCAGAGTACACTGATGTTGCAGGTATATGAGAGGAGGTGTCTGCCAAGGGATCCCAGTCTGGATCATTTTCATTTTGAAAACTCTGGTCACTTCCTCGAACTGGGGATGGATCAGTCCTGGCTCTTTACCTTGTTCTCACCATCCTGAAACACATTTCAAAATCATATAATCATTTATGTCCCTGGAATAGCAACCTGAGCTCTGATATCAAACTATAACATCCCCCATTTCGGGATAAAAAATAACACTCTCATGTCAACCGAAAACAAAGTAAATTTTTTTTTCCTTATATATATATTCATGATTTTCATATTAAACTCTACTGAAATTTCGACAGAGTCACCCTTATACCGGAAGGTCCTAAGTTATCGATATGTAACCTATTTACACTTCTAATAACTCGCATCTCATAAATGTATGTTAGTCCAAATGTGGCGATCCCCTTACCCGGGATCCTAACATACACTAAATGTATGTTAGTTTACGCCTCAAATCACACTTCTTATATTTCATTTGTCAATGATAATTTCATCACTTAGCAATTCACACAACAACCTTTCCCCTTAAGTACACATACATTCAGTAATTCACATTTCACATCGGTAATATATATTAAATAATGGAATTTAACTAGAAGGTAAATGTGCGATTCACCTACTATAATAGAAGCTCTACTCGTGCTCCCCTACTGCTGCTTTGCACCATGCCTGCAGTCCCTCATACAAATCACAAGTTTATCTCGTAAATTTTTCCTCACTCAAGGATATGTTTTATAATAACGATATCAACAACCAATAAGTCTTTCTTTCAGTCATTTCTTAATATTTTATGTTTTTTTCATTTAACCCATTATTATTGTCGTTCTTTGTACAACCCCAGTTATCATTCTTTTCTTTATATTTGAATTGTTACTGTTCAACTGTTACTGTCTCGTTTTTGAACTGTTACTATCTGACCTCTCCTTAGAGTTTTAACTATATCTAGAGTTATAGAACTCCGATTCAAGCAAGATTAGTCTCGTTGGAAAGCTAAGACATGAGGCTACAAGTTCTATGTTTAAGGAGAACCTAGTTCTGCCTCTAAGATAGTTAAAATTGCTCATCAACAAACACTTGGACTGTTATTGTCCAACTATTACTGTCTTGTTTTTGAACTGTTACTGTCTGACCTCTCCTCAGATTTTTAACTATATCTGGAGTTATAGAACTCAAATTTATAATTTAACATCCAAGTATCAATTCATAATCGACTTTAAAACAACTCATAAGACCATGTTTAGAATATCTTACCCGGTACAAATCAAGGTCTCGATCCCTCATTTTCTTTCTAATGATAGCCGGCCCTCCCCTCTTCTCTTCTTGTTTAATTTTTCTTGTTAATCCTTTGCTTATTAGTATTTATTTTACCTATAACCCTTAATCTTGGAAGGGTTCTTGAAATTTGGTGTTTCTCTCTTGATCTATAAAAATAGATACCAAAACTCCCTCTCTTCTTTCTTCACGATAGTTGCAGATTTGTTTTTGGTAAGAAGAGTAGTATTTATACTCTATAATTATTCTTATTTGCATTCAGACCCCATTTTCTTTAAGTGTATTCGTTTTGCCCCTACTTTTTTTTAGTTTAGTTTATTTTCTTTAATTTAATCCAGCCTTGATTTTTTCTCGGGATTTATATGTATCTACTATTAAAAAAATCCCTTTTCTACACCCTACCTCTTACAACCAAAGCCTCATCATAAATATCAATGACACCACCACTAATGTGCATATCAATGTTTTTTTAGACAATATGGAATCTTTGACTTCATTAACCAAAATGGCATATTTACCATATAAAAGGTTTGCCTGCGATATTTTTAATAGGCTGGTAGGGAATGAACAATTTAAAGGCTTAATATTTAATGAGAATCGAAGAGCATCACTAAAAGATCCATTAGAGGTATCAATTAGGATATATATAAAGCTACAAGTGGAATTTTACTACGATTCCAATTGGGATGAAAACTAAATATCTCAAGATTTTCATCTTATATGGTAAGCTTATTAACTCATCTAGATAAGAGAAAGCAATATGTTTAAATTCAGGCTTGAAATCTACCTACAAACAAGGAAATTCAGAAAATGTGTTTTTCATATGATTTATGGATACTTACATGACAAAGAGTTAATTACATGTTTGATCCTTGTTTTGCATGGATTCCTTATTTTCCAAGAAGACCAACTAGGCAACAATTCTTGTTTTGCAAGGATTCATTTTGCAACAACAATCCTTATTATTGAAGGACAATAAAGATAATTTTGAGCTTATTTTCTTCATATAAGTTTTACGCCAACAAGCATAATTTTTTATGACTGTTGGATCAGACTAGAATTTGGCCCCAAGATTCTAAAGGCTTTATTTTATATAATTTAAAACTTTTTTAGTGATTGAAAAATAATAAGGTTTTATGATAAAGCTTAGAAGCTACTATGCAAGAATTACATTACTTTTCTAGTTGGTTTATTACTCTTTTTTTCTATTTTATTTTAAAATATTTTTTTATTTTTTAATGACACAATCCAAGAAATGTCAAATTTAGATTTTGACATAAAATTTTCTATGGTTTAGTTTACGCTATCGAGCATAACTTTCAACTCGACCATTGAATTAAGCTAAAATTTTTACAAGAGTTTTAAGACAAACTTTTCTACTTTGGGTTAAGATTTCAGTTTAATCAAAGTTTAGGAAGGGGTTATTTAAAGGGAAATATATATTGCTTTTATGGCTTCAAGTTTTGGCAGTTATGATGTTTTGAATAAACAAGATTTATTTTTTATTTGGCATGTTGCAAACAACCTCGCTTTGCATGAACAAAAATTATACACTAATTTATCAAAAATTAAATGGCTTCATGGCATTATTTGTATACTTTAGGTTTTAGGTACAGGGTTATCTTCGGGTCAAATTTTTTTTTCAATACCTTCGGTTATTAGGTATAGGGTTACCTTTGGTTTAGGGTTTCAAATCTGATGTTCAGCTTTTATAGGTTGGTTTTCAATTTCATTGTTGGTTGCATGATCACAAGGTTCGCATCACTTGGTATCAAAGCAAGGCTTTAAAAAATCAAGTTATATCGTTTATTTTCTTCCTGTTATTTTTGGATTTCTTAACTTTTATTGTCTTTGATTTGATTTTCAATTATTTCTTGTCTAGAGCTGAGTAGTTTGTATATAGGGTTTCTTGATAAAAAAAATCATATTACATTAATTTTTCTGTCCAGATTAGCCACGTTAGTTTTTTCAAAAATAAGGAAGCAACCAAATCGCAAATTTAGGTTTTTTTTCAGTTTTGCTTTCAAAATCATAGGTTTGGGTCAATTCTTTTTTAGTTTTCAGTTTCAGGTCATTTTTTGTTATTTTATAGTTTAGTTCAGTTTGGTTTTATAATTTTTTAATTTATATTTGGGTAAAATCTTTGTCTTTCTGTATCATATAATTAATTCTTGTGGTGTCTTCATCTTGTTGTGTTACTATTTTCGCAAATCACCATAAGCAATTTATGTGAAACACAAGAGGAGTGTAAGCATGTGAGGGAGTGAGCAAGGAAACATATTTTCTTTATCACTAACTAATCTTTCAAATTTGAGGATGTCCAAGTCAATCAATATGGCACCACTAACAATGGGTAACGACATTGCTTTTTAGTTATGAGCTGTCACTCAATATTTAACAAAGTTCAGTTTGGTGATGGGTTATATGTAGAATATGATGGAAAGATTGGAGGGATGTGTTAACGAACATATGGTTGATTAGAGGGAATACAATATGAGTAAGGAAAAGAAGCTGAGGTTACAAGTTTCAAATATTTATGATCATAATGCTTTTATGATGTTAGATAAAGAGCACGAAGCTGAACGAATTGCAAAGGTTTATAAAGAAACAAATAAAAAACATGAAGAAATGAGTGTTTAAGTTCAGCACTAAAAGGATAAAAAAAAAAGAGAGAGCAACAATGGTTATCATTCAAAAATATATATACAAGTGGATGGCAAAGCATGCTTTTTTGAAATTATTATCAACTACCACTTTCATACAATATTGTTGGAGGCAAGTACGGGTAAGAAACAAATTCAAAAGGCTTCAACAAGAGGCTCAAGAATTGCCTATTATACCTATTGGTGATTCAAGAATGAATCATCTTGAAGAGAGAGGGAATAATATGATCCAAGCAAGGTCAGATTTGAATTTTGGCGTAAATTTTTTATTGTCCAGTTTTACACTATCGAGCATAACTTTCAACTCAATCATTGGATTGGGATGAGATTTTTATAGAAGTTTCTAGACATGCTTTTCTCCATATTTCTTTCAAAACAATCATAGTTCGAGAAGAAGTTATTTAGAAGGAACTATTTATTGCTTTTATGGCTACAAGTTTTGAGAGCTATGAAGTTTTGAATTAACAAGGTTTTTTCTTCGTTTTGCGTGTTGAAAAAAAAAATATTTGCAGGACAAATATCGTACACTAACTTATCAAAGATTAATTGGTTTTGTGGCGTCATTTACATACTTCAGGTTCCTAAGTGCAATGTCATCTCTGGGTCCAAGGTTTTTTCTAGGGGTGAGCATAAAAACCGAATAACCGATTAAACCGAGAAAACCGAAAAAAAAATAATCGGAAAAAACCGAATTAACCGATTAGAAAGTCACAAAAAAAATTCGGTTCGGTTTGGTTTCGATTTCTAAAGTCTGAAACCAATTAAACTGAACCAAACTGAACCGGTTCAACCAAGCCAACACTTAAAAAAACAAGTATAAATAGCTTCTAACCCTAAACTTAAACCTAAATACACTCTCACCCCTTAGTCGCCCCTTCTCTGTCTCTCATCTCTCAAATGACAAATCTTCCATGCTTTCAAATCTTCACTTCTTTCTACCTGGCCATTTTAAAATGAAAATTAAGGCCTTTCATGAAGGAAGTCAGCCACTCATCTCAGGGATATGCCCTGAACTTTAGCTTGAGCCCTTCCAGTAGTCTTTGCTTCGTGAATGGAATGACTTTGTAGTTTCAAAAGGTGGAGTAGATCTTGGTTTTATGGATTGGCTTTCTAACCATCATGAATATTGACCCCTACGATTCTGTCTTCTTCTCTTTTAATTTTCCAATCTTCCATCAGGCCGGTTCATTAAAGCAGGCTTCATTAGGACTACTGGAGTTTCTTTATAAATGAAGTGTCTTTGGTTAGTTTGATTTGTTGGCTTCTTGAAACACAAAAGGCCTTTGAGTTGGAGAGCTTCGAGGATATGTTTAAGGGTTTCACGATCTTTCGATGGGGATTCAATCCCTTGCTTAAGGGTTTCATCTCTCAAATCCTTTGCGTTGTGTTTGTTCAGTTTTAAAAATGAAAGTGCTGAAAAATATTGTCAATAATTTTGGTTTGAACCAGTTTGGAAGGGAGAAAAATTGAACCAAACCAAAATTAATCGGTTTGAACCGGTTTTCGGTTCGGTTCGGTTCAAAAACAAAAAAATCAGTTTGGTTGTTTATTTTGGTTCAAAACCGGACCGAACCAAAAAAGTTCAGCCCTAGTTTTTTCCAATATCTTTGGTTCTTAGGTACAGGGATACCTCTAGGTCAGGGTTTCAAACTTGATATTTGGTTTTCTTGGGTTGGTTTTCTTGGGTTGGTTTTCAATTTCATTATGGGTTACATGATTATATGATCATAATGCTCGCATCACTTAAGGTTCACATCAATCTTCCTCTTTAATCATAACATTAATAGACTTCAAATCCATCATAATAGAACCAAATTCATTAATATGAGTCTTAATTTAAATAATTTTTACCATTCATGGCACATACAAATGATGTTTCAATTAAAACTTATTGGTGAGGGATTTTGTAATTTAAAAGACTAATATGAGTTATAAACTACTTACAATATTTTTGCTAACAATCTTACATAAAGCCTCATCGAATAAACAAAACTTGATACAGATCAATCAATAACACATCCTACAACACCAAAGGATCCATTATAAGTGCTAATTAGACTAATTATGTGTTCAAGGGAAAAGAAGATAAAGGATGCATTCAATGAGCTTATTTAAAGTATTTGGGCCAATGCAAATTTCAAGGATACTACAACAAGTGATGAGCATATAGTAATCAATTTAATATATATGCAAAAGGAGCCTGATCCATCTATAACATGGGCTTAATTATTTTGCAATAATGGGCTATCCAAATTGAGCATGTGGTAGACTTAATTAATTAAATGTTTCCATGTGTTTTATTAATTCCATATAGTTTAGGAGTCCTTATTATATGTGGAAACATTTATGGAAACAAAGGAGTTCATCTTGGATAAGTTTGACAACTCAACAATTCTTATCCAATATGAAAATAAATTTTACAAAGAGGACATGTTCTATAAGGAAACTAAAAGGAAGCAAGAAACTTATTTGGAAATGTTTCCTTATCATTCAAGGACATTAGAGGTGATTTTGAGCTTATTTTTTCTAATGCATAGTTTTACACTAACAAGCATAACTTTTAATTCGATAATTGATTGTACTGAAATTTTGTTAGAAGATTTTAGAGGTCTTCTTATATATACTTTTAAAATGTCATAGTGATCAGACATTGAAAAAGCTTTGCAATAAGGTCCAAAAGCCATTATGCGAGATTTGTATTATTTTCCTAGTTGATTTATGAATTTTTTTCTATTTTATTTGGAACTCTTTTATTATTTTTTCAGCCTTGTATAAGATTTGTTTTACTTATACTAAATAAGGTTATCAACATTAAAGTCTGCCTATCCATATCTGCCTTTTAATCATGTGTTATCTATGTGAGTATTTTCTCCTCATCTAGCAATGCCTTTTGCAACCCTTATTTTATCAGAATAAGCCAAAACTAAAAGCTTGATCAAATTTCTCCATTTTAAATTTTATTAACATCTTAAACATCCACAAGAATAAGCAAGAGCTTCGATACCATTATGTTGGAAACACCTTAAAAGAAGGCCAAATGATACAAAATATTCTTGTAGATTGTTAATTAAAAGAGAAAAAACAAGAACACCAAAATCTCATGTGGTTTCAGCTAATTTGTCTAATCCATCAATGAATACATATAAATATTTTACTATATCAACACAAAGTGAATACAAAATACAAGTGATGTGCCTTAGCTTCCTAACCCAAACAAGCTAACAATCTAATGTGAAGATGAAGGAAGGTAAGTTTGGTTATATGATTTTCTCAAGGTGTTTAGGCTCAAAATTACGTAATTTATAATGGAAATGAGGGATAAAGTCTTAATGGAACTTTTTGATAAGTCGGAGTCACCACAAAGGAATTCCAATCAGGATAAAGACGCCACACTCGTTGTGATTAAGAGTGATAAATATGATTTGTTCTTTAACCAATTATGAAAATGGAAGAACAAGGAAGAAAACTTTTTGAATGAGAAGTTGAAAAGTTTAATATTATTGCTAAAAGTCACAAAACATGGTCTAAAACATCATTGTATATTTGGAACAACCCTCCAAGTCTAGGAAATACCAAAAAAAAATAATGGAGATCTAAATAAATGACTTTGTTCAGAAAAATAGACAAATAATAAATAGCACACATTTTTGACTTATAGAAGACACAAACAAACACACAAAACTAAAACAACCATAACTTTTTCTAAAAAAACTCCAATCCATGCATGGTTGAACAATCTGGAAAGATGACATTCTAAACTTGAAAACCATGTAGAATAGGCTTTATTTTCCCATGCGTTAAACAAGATCAAATTCAGGCCAAAATTGGTCAATGGACTGATAGTAAACTCAAACTCGTCAAAACTCCCAAATCATAACCCAAGTCTTATTTGTAGACAAACAAACATATTTAAATCATTTCCATTCAGTTCATAAGCCCTCAAACTCACCGAAGCTTTAGTTGCGTTAATCTAACTTGTTAAGGCACTTTGTAGTTGTTTTGCTTGAGCTCTTGTCATTGAACCATTTGAATGCCCATACACATTAGAATCAACTCATTCCATGTTAGAATCATGATGCATATCTTCACCCTCGGGTTGAAAGTGATTTGTCCTCAAATCAGAATCATCAACATCTTCCAAGTAAGGAGACAAGTCTTTTACATTAAAAGTAGCTGAAACATTGTACTCACTAGGAAGGTCAACTTTGTAAGCATTGTCATTCTCACTCTTTCAACAACCTGAAATGGTCCATCAACTCTCAGCATCAATTTGGACTTTTGCTTGCTTAAAAATCTATCTTTGCTAAGATGAATCCAAACAAGATCTCCCAGCTCAAACCTGATCATTTTTCTCCCTTTATATGTTTGGCATACTTTGTTGTCTTCTCCTCAATATGAGATCGAACCTGTTCGTTGAGTTTTTTCATCATTTCTACCTGTTTAACCCCATCCATAGAAGTCCTATCATCAATTGAAATAGGCATTAGATCAATAGGAACGCAAGGGTTAAAACCATACACAACTTTAAATGATGAAAATTTTATAGCTCCATGCACATTACAATTATAAAAAAAAAAACTCCACAGTAGGCAAACAAGTCCCCCAACTCTTCGAATTTTTACTTATAACAACTGGCAATGAAGAAGAAAGAGTTTGGTTCGCTACCTTCGTTTGTCCATCAGTTTGCGGATAACATGTTGTACTGAATAGTAGTTTCGTTCCATACTTCCTCCAAAGAGTCTTCCAAAAATGGCTTAGGAATTTAGTATCATGATCAGATACAATACTTTTAGGGACTCCATGCAAATGTAGAACTTCTCTAAAGAAGAAATCAGCAATGTTACAGCATCATCAGTCTTGTGGTAAGCTATAAAATATGACATTTTGGAGAATCGATCAACCACAACTATAACTTAATCCTTTCCACATTGTGCTCTAGGCTTCCCAAGTACAAAGTCTATACTAATATCCATCCATAGCTGCTCCGGAATAGGTAATGGCATATAAAGCCTATATGCATTCTCCTTGCCTTTAGCCTTCTTGCACACAACACATCTCTCAATTACCTTGTGAACATCCTTCAACATGTTAGGCCAAAAGAAATGTTCTTTCAGCAGCTCATAAGTCTTCTTTTCACTGAAATGACCACTAAGACCACTACCACGAGCCTCTCGCACAAGCAATCCCATAAAGAACCAGAAGAAATACACATTTGCCCATCTTGAACAAGTAACCTTCATGCATAAAGAACCCATCATCAGCTCCCTTAACACATATGGCAATCACATAAGCAAATTATGATTCATTAGCAAACTGATCCTTTACTTGTTCAAAACTCATCAACCTTGCATTTAACATATAAATCAAAGCATACCTCCTAGAAAAAGCATTGGCAACTACATTATCTTGTCCCTTTTTATACTTGATGACATATGGAAATGACTCCATAAATCTACCCACTTAGAATGTCTTCGGTTCAACTTGCTTTGACCCTTAATATACTTTAAAGATTCACGGTCAGTATGCACAACAAACTCTTTTGGTAATAAGTAGTGTTGTCATACCTCTAAAGCTCGAATTAAGGCAAAAACTCCTCGTCATAAGTTGAGTAGTTCAATTGTGCACCATCAAACTTTTCACTAAAGTATGTAATAGGCCTCCTTTCTTGCAATAACACAACCCCAATTCCAACCCCGAAAGCATCACACTCTATCTCAAACGTCTTAGCAAAATCTGGAAGTGCTAAAACAAGCATAATACATAACTTCTCTTTAATCAACTCAAAAGACTTCTGTACATTTTCACTCAACCGAAACTCACTTCTTTTTTTCAAACATTCGATCAAAGGTGCAACTATATAACTGAAGTTCTTCATAAATCACTAATAAAATGAAGCTAAACCATGGAAACTCCTCACAACAGTAATACTTGAGGGTTTCGACTAATCTTTAATTGCTTTTATCTTTTCTTTATCAACCTTAATCCAATTACTATAAATGATATTACCAAGAAACACAACACTTTCTTGACAGAAATGACACTTCTCTAGTTTCCCATATAATCTAGCATATCGCAAAGTTTCAAATACAATCCTAAGATGCTCCACATGATCATCACAAGTTCTACTATTGTAACATCCCCCATTTCTGGGATAAAACAACAATCTCATGTCAATAAAAAAAACAGAGTAGTTAAAATATTTTTTTTTGTATATATGTATTCATGGTCTTCGTATTAACATCTAACAGAATATCGACGGAGTCCCCCATATACCGGAAGGTCCCAAGTTACCGACATATAACCTGTTTACACTTCTAACAGTTCACATCTCATAACTTAATTCCCAACCCAATCATCCTGGGTTTCAATTCCATAATTATACTCACACCTATCGACCATAATATTTATGATATGCATTATATAACAAAAATATCATTATGGATGGATAATTTAAATAAATATAGATACATAGACATGAAATATGGATATATAAACTACAACGTTAAATTCATCCAATCAAGTTTAAACATTTATTATACAAATTAAGTTATACAAACATTTTCATGTTTACAAAATACAAGGGTATACTCCCTAGAACCTAGATTTCAAAAAGAGAACATAAGCTAGGATCTACTCCTGTCGTGCATGCCATGATCCTGAAACAAAATACATATTATTGCAAGGTGAATATCACAATAAATATAACAATATGAATATCTAATAATTTCAACAGGGTAACATGCATTCATATTTCATTTACTTCTCCCTTCTAGTTTTTTTTTTTATTATTAAAATCTCTTTCTTATTCAAACTATTAATAACCGTTCCCTCTGCCACTATCAACCTTCATTCCAGACCTTATAAGATTAACGTGATTACTTTTGCTTATCACATTACCAATACCAATTCCACTGGTATCGTCATCACCACCCCATAGGAGTCGATATAACGTGATTACTTTTGCTTATCACATTACCGATACCAATTCCACTGGTATCGTCATCACCACCCCATAAGAGTCGATATAAGGCGATCCCTTTACCCGGGATCCTAACATACACTAAATGTATGCTGGCCAATACATGGTGATCCCCTTACCCGGAATCCTAACATACACTGAATGTATGTTAGCCAATACGTGGAGATCCCCTTACCCGGGATCCTAACATACACTAAATGTATGCTAGTCCATTCATGACGATCCCCTTACCCGGGATCCTAACATACACTAAATATATGCTAGCCAATACAAGGTGATCCCCTTACCCAGGATCCTAACATACACTAAATGTATGCTAGCCAATACAGGGTGATCCCCTTACCCGGGATCCTAACATACATTCAATGTATGCTAGTTTATGCCTCAAATCACACTTCTCATATTTCCTTTGTCAGTGATAATTTCATCACTTGGCAATTCACATAACAACTTTTCACCTTGAATACACATACATTCAGTAATTCATATTTCACATCAAAAATATATTAAATCATGGAATTTAACTAGAAAGCATAGGTGTGAATCACCTACCTGCAATAGAAGCTTTACTCGTGCTCCCCTGCTGCTGCTGTTGCACCACGTTTGTGGTTCCTCCTGCAAATCACAGGTTTATCTCATAAATTTTCCTCACTCAAGAATATGTTTTATAATAACTATATCAACAACCAATAAGCCTTTCTTTCAGTCATTTCTTAATACTTTATGTTTTTCTCATTTCACTCATTATTACTGTCGTTCTTTGTCCAATCCTAGTTATCATTCCTTTCTTTATATTTGGGCTATCACTGTTCAACTGTTACTGTCTCGTTTTTGAACTGTTATTGTCTGACCTCTTCTCGGATTTTTAACTATATCTGGAGTTATAGAACTCCGATTCAAGCGCAATTTGTAGTGTTGGAAAGGTAAGACATGAGGCTACAAGTTCTATGTTTTGAGAAGAACCTAGTTCTGCCTATAAAATAGCCAAAATCACTCATTAACAAACACTTGGACTGTTACTGTCCAACTGTTACTGTCCATTTTTGAACTATTACTGTCTGACCTCTTCTCAGATTTTTAACTATATCTAGATTTATAGAACTCCAATTCAAGCGAAATTTATGGCGTTGAAAAGGTAAGACATGAGGCTACAAGTTCTATGGTTTGAGAAGAACCCAGTTCTACCTCTAAGATAGTCAAAATTGCTCATTAACAAACACTTGGATTGTTACTGTCCAACTGTTACTGTCTCGTTTTTGAACTGTTACTGTCTGACCTCTCCTTAGATTGTTAACTATATCTGGAGTTATAGAACTCCGATTCAAGCAAAATTTATGGCGTTGGAAAGGTAAGACATGAGGCTACAAGTTCTATGGTTTGAGAAGAACCCAGTTCTGCCTCTAAGATAGTCAATATCGCTCATTAACAAACACTTGGACTGTTACTATCCAACTGTTACTGTCTCGTTTTTGAACTGTTACTGTCTGACCTCTCCTCAGATTTTTAACTATATCTGGAGTTATAGAACTCCAATTCAAGTGAAATTTATGGTGTTGGAAAGGTAAGACATGAGGCTACAAGTTCTTTGTTTTGAGAAAAACCCAGTTCTACCTCTAAGATAGTCAAAATTGCTCATCAATGAACCAGACCTACTACCCTATAGGGTCTGTCATGACCCAGTCTCGGTTGGTGACCCATAACTGGAGTTATATGACTCCAAATTGAGCAAGACCAATTTCATTAGTTAGTAAACATCCAAAAATACAATTTCTATGAAGGAACTTGATCCTAATTTCTTCATTCTCCTACCCAAAATCTCTTTGAAGGTCAAGAAACGAAACTGTCCAGATTCATCACCTTTCCATTTACACACAACACACAAAGTTCTTTACTTTAACAACTCTTACTTTCTTTTCTTTTTTTTTCAATTCAAGTCTAAGAACTCAATATAAATTTACATCCAGGCATCAATTCATAATCGACTTGAAATGACTCAAAGACCAGGTTTATAATATCTTACCTGGTGCGAATCAAGGCTTCGATCCCTCATTTTCTTTCTAATGACAGCCGACCCTCCCCTCTTCTCTTCTTGTTCAATTTTTTCTTATTAATCCCTTTCCCACCAGGGTTTATTTTACCTATAACCCTCAATCTGGGATGGGTTCTTGAAATTTTGGTGTTTCTCTCTTGATTTGTAAAAAAAATAGGTATAAAAACTCCCTCTTTTCTTTCTTTATGTAGCTGCAAATCTGTTTTTGGTGAGAATAGGAGTATTTATGCTCTATAATTATTCTTATTTGCATTTAAGCCCCATTTTCTTTAAGTGTATTCGTTCTTGCCCCCACTTCTTTTTAGTTTAGTTTATTTTCTTTAATTTAATCCAGCCTTGGTTTTTTTTCTCGGGATTTACAACTATACACCAAAATATCATCAAAATACACGACAACAAACAATCTAATATGCTTCCTCAAAACATAATTCAGAAGTCGCATAAATGTACTTGGTGCATTAGATAGCCCAAATGGCATTACCAACCATTTATACAACCTTTGTTTAGTTTTAAATGTTGTTTTTCACTCATCCCCCTCTTTCATCCTAATTTTATGATAACCACTCATCAAATAAATCTTAGAAAACAACACAACACCATATAACTCATCAAGCAAATCATCATGTATAGGTATAGGAAATTGATACTTAATTGTTATCTTGTTGATTGCACGATTGTCCACACACATCTGCATGGTTTTCATCCTTTTTTGGCACAAGCAAAGTAGGCACGAAACATGGACTAAGTGACTCTCGCATGTAACCCTTATCTAAGAGCTCACCAACCTACATTTAAATCTTCTTTGCCTCCTCTGGATTGCACCTATAGGTTGGTTAGTTAGGAAGTGAAGCTCCTGGCACCAAGTCAATTTGATGTTTAATCCCACGAATAGGTGGTAAACCCTTAGGTAACTCTTTTGGAAAGACATATGCAAACTCCTCAAGCAACTTCATAATATGTGTTAGCAATTCCACATTCTCTACTTGCAATAATGGTTTCACTCATACCATGAAAACAACCCCAATTGAAGCTAATGCTTACTCGATGTCTCCCTTCTTGGCTAATATAAGCCCTTTACCCAATTTCACCTCATTTTATTAACTTTGCAACTGATCCTCTCTAACTTATCGAGAACTTAATGGTAATAAATTCACCTTCTTCCCATCCAACATAAATCAGTAAGTATTATTTTGTCCATTGTAGGTCACATCTTTATCAAATTCCCATGGACACCCCAATAAGACAAGGCTAGTTGACATCGGAGCCATGTCATACAAAACCTCATCATGATAAGTTTTGATGGAAAAAGGCACACGAACCTGCTTTGTCATCCGAATCTCTCCATTATCGTAAAGCCACCGTAAACTATACAGTTTAGGATGTGGAACAGTAGTTAAACCCAACTTCTCCATCAAGGTAGTGGACACAACATTAGTGCAACTTCCATTATTAATAATCATTCCACACACCTTATCCCGAATTTGACATCTTGTATGAAAGTTGTTCTCACGTTGTTCTTCACTAGTGTCAGTTTTTGCATTCAAAACCCACTACACCACTAACAAATCCCATTCCACTAGCTTAAAATCTTCTTTATGCTCATCCTTAACTTTAATTTCTGCCTCATCGCTACTGACCAACTTTCCATGTTTCCTATGCACCACCATAAATCTCTTGTTCAAACATTTAGAAGCAATATGCCCAAGCCTCAAACATTTGAAACATTTAATGTCTCGCGACCTTTTGGGATGTTGAGGTTCGATCACCTATTCTTTACCCTTTGTAAAATTTGAACTTGTACTCCCCTTACTAAACCCCACTTTCTTATCCTTTTTAGAAGTATTCCACGTTCATGAAGATGTGAAAATAGATTTTGAAGCATTCAGTGTTGTTATGCTAGCTCGGAAACACCCTTTTTTCTATTGTCTCTCTATCCTTATTATAAGTTTTATCGCATCCTTAAGGAAGATATATGGCTGCAACTCAACAACATTAACAATATCCTTCATCAACCCACCAATAAACCTAGCTTTGGTTTGTTCTTGGGTTTCTATCAATTTACAACGTATCATTAGTAGCTCAAACTCCATCACATACTCCTTCACACTCAAAGATCCTTGTTGTAAGGTCTAAAGTTTTATGTATAACTCTTGTTTGTAGTAATCAGGTACAAACCTCTTCTTAACCACCCTCTTCATAGCCGTCCAAGTGGTCATATCCTTTTCGTCATCCCTTCTCCTCTGAATTTTCAAGTTTTCCTACCATAACAAAAGCATAATTAGTAAACTCCAACATAACCACCTTACAACAACTAGCCTTGGTGATTATGAAGAGATGACGAAAGAGATATTTTATCTTCTTGGTCTACCCGTTTCGTCAGCCTCGACAACCCTATTTGGCTCCAATTCAGCCTCTACAATAGCATTTCATTACACCCTACAGGCTTGCCTTTGTTGGGGTTACAAATTGTTCATTTGCATCATTTGCATAAAGGTATTTATCTGATCATGAATTCCCATCGTTTTTCCCAAATCTCATCATGAGATCACTGCAACCCAATAAGTTGCGCTTACAATCCAATCTTACATGGTTTCAACTAAATTGTCTAATCCATCAATGAATACATATAAAGATTTTACTATATCAAACAAAGTGGATACAAAATACAAGTGATATGCCTTAGCTTTCTAACCCAAACAAACTAACACAATCTGATATGAAGATGAAGGAAGGTAGGTTTGGTTATATGGTTTCTCTTATGGTGTTTAGGCTAAAAATTATGTAATTTATAATGGAGATGAGGGATAAAGTTTGAATGAAACTTATTGATAAGTCGGAGACGCTATAAAGGAATTCCATTCAGGATAAAGACTCCACACTCTTTGTAATTAAGAGTGATAAGTCTGAATTGTTCTTCAACCAATTTTGGAAATGGAAGATCAAGGAAGAAAACTCTTTAAATGAGAAGTTTAAAAGTTTAATATTATTGCCAAAAGTCACAAAACACGGTCTAAAACATCATTATATACTTGGAACAATCCTCCAAGTCTAGGACATACCAAAATAACATAATGGAAACCCCAATAAATGACTTTGTTTAGAAAACTGAACAAATAATAAATAACACATGTTTTTTACTTATAGAAGACACAAATAGACACACAAAACTAAAACAACCATAACTTTTTCTAAAAAAACTCCAATACATGCATGGTTGGAAATTTGGAAAGATGACATTCTGAACTTGAAAACCATGTTGAATAGGCTTTATTTTCCCACGCATTAAACAAGAGCAAATTTGGGCCAAAATTAATCCATGAGCTGATAGCAAACCCAAACTCGTCAAAACTCCCAAATCATAACCCAAGCCTTATTTGTAGACAAACAAACATATTTGAACAATTTCCATTCAGTTCGCAAGCCCTTAAACTCATCGAAGCTTCAATCATGCTACTCCGACTTGTTAAAGCACTTTATAGTTGTTTTGCTTGAGCTCTTGTCATTGGACCATCTGAATGTCCATACACATTTGAATCAACCCCTTCCATGTTAAAATCATGATGCATATCATTTGGAAACACCTTAAAAGGAGGTTAAATGATCATACAGAATATTCTTGTAGATTGTTAATTCAAAGAGAAAAAACACCTAATATAAGCTGCATTGTTATTTGATTGTTTTTATAGGTCAAGTTTCTATTCGTTGCTTTTTTTTATAAGGTTAAAGATAGATCTCCCTTTATGAGGAAGTTTTTACCTTATTGGGTTCAATCCTAACCGTTATAAGGTATAAATTTAGCCTTACATTTATCTTTTGCATCTTTAATATTTGAGGGTATACTTTACAGTGTATTTTTACACCCCAAAATATTAAAGTCTACATCTAAATCCTAATGTAAAATGAACAAAAAAATTGGTGAAGGGTTTTTGATATTTTTACTAAATCCTAACGAATAATCATAAACTAGTTAAGATATTTTTTTTAAACAAAAGAACGATATAATTTTTTTTTTTTTTATGAAAACATGCTCAGAAAACTTTTAGAATTTGACTGTATGCATGAAAACAAAATATTTTTTTTATTTAGTGAAAGGGGAAATTAATTTAAAGTTTTGAGATTTATTTTGAATTTTAAATTTTTTTAAGAAACGTTTCAAAGAAAACTGAGTATTTTAATACTAGATCTATATCTTACAATGTAAATATACAGCTCAATATTATGCAAAATTAGTAGGAAAATATGCGAGAAAAACACTTTTTTTTAAAGGGGTTTTGATTTTTTTTCATTTTTTTTGTGTTTAATTATTATTATTATTAAATATAAATTAGGCTGGAATGGGTCCAACCCACTTCCCACATGGTTGCTGTCCCAGCCCAACAACCACGTTAATTAATATGTCTCCTGGTTTTCATGCAGATGGCAATCAAGTTTGTAGCTAAAGGGGGGAGGAGATAGCATGGTGTCGGGAAGCCTGGCTGGTGGTTTGGGAGGACGACATGAGGCTAGTGGTTGCAACGGTGGAGGTTGGTGGTGGCAACGACATATAAGGGGGTGTTGGTAACAACAAAGAGGAGGGGTATTGGTAACGACATAGAAGGAAGTGTTGGTTGTTAGGGGAAGAGTTTGTGGCGTAGACGAAGGAGTTTATAGTGGCTACTCCTAACATGAGAGTGGACGACTTGTGGTCTAGTGGGTGGCTTGTGGTGGAGCTGTTGGTGGAGAGGCTGACGTCGAGGTCATCGTTGCTGAGGGCATGATATATATATATATATATATATATATATAGAGAGAGAGAGAGAGAGAGAGAATAATAATGATAGAAAAACTAGGAAAAATGCTGGTTTTTCTCCATCTTTGGACCTAATTTTCCCCTCTCTCAGGCCATGAAATCTACCCCTATTTATATGGAGTGGAAGAGGAATATGTTATCTTTTATGGTGCCAAATCTTGGCCCTTGATTCAGCCCCGAATGATCTTAACAATTGGTTCAAAGTGGTCACTATGAATTGTCAAATCTAGCAGTTGAAGGCTGCTTGAGTTGGCCTATTTGGGCCGGCACCATGATTGTTATAGTGTCAAGTAGTGATGCAACCATATTATTTGATAATTTTACCCACATTTACCTAGTATTTTCTCTATGTCTTATATATGAAATGCCTTGATATTCTTTATTTTATATTTTGAAGGCACTTTTGGATGTACGATTCAAAAAGAAGTAAATATGAGATAATTGATAGATTTGACCTCTGATCGATGTTTTGTGTAGAACTTGAACTCTAGTGGTCGAAGCGAAGTGATTCTAGTGGAATTAGAAAGATAACATCCATACATTTCTATACCTATATGGAAAGAAAAATAAAAAGAGAAAGAGCATGGAGATCGCAGCCTTCAAAGACAAATCTTGCATTCTGCTAGTGTTAACATTTGGTCATTCCGACTTGAATATCTTGAGCTAGAGAAGTCTATTTGATGCAAAACTCAATTTTTTTGGATTTCTAACTCGAAGACCTATATCATCATACAAACTTTTAGCAGAAATTGAGCTCATATGAGAGAGATATGATTTTTCTAAGATGACACATGAATTCTGCTAGCATACAGGTTTTGTGAAGAAACAAGTCCAAATTACTTCCCAAAGCATCCAAACCGACATCCAAGTCTTTATTTTGGCAATTTAACTCTTATAAGTCCAAAGTCAAAGTTTGATGATTTTATGCAAGATTATTTCTCCTTATTTAGAAAAATAGTTATTGAACTACTTAAATGTAAATTGTCTACTTGGGTAAAGGACTATTTTGTAGGAAAGAGATATTAAGGTTTTCTATCAAATAAAAAGAAAGAGAGAAAGAAAGAAGGGGTGGCTAGCTAAGAGAGAAAAAACACACCTTCCTCTAAAAAAAACTGAAATCATGCATTCTTCTTTCTTTTTGATTAGTTATTTAATAAACATGTAAGACTAAACTCTTTTTCTTGGTTGTAAGGACATAGAAACCTTCATATTTTAAGAACTGTGAGATTTATTTTACCTTTTCTTTTCATTTTATATGATGAATGAATATGTTTATTTTCCTATACTTATTTCTTAGAATTGTTTATTTTAATTGTTAGAGCAGACTCTAAGTTATTATTGTGAACAATCTATTACTAAATTTGCTATTAAAATCAGAGTTGTAATATATGAACTTGTGAAGCAACAAAGTTTAATAATCGTAGCGAATCTGTGTTATTAATCTTAGAAAAAACATTCAATCAAATCAAACATGAACTACAGACAGTTATGATGTCTAGATTAATTAACTTATCTAGTTCTTAAGGTTACCATTGTATTTTAATTATTAGTGCGGACACTGTGATTGTTTGATGGTTAGAGTTAGTTATACGGCGAATCTGTTAACTAACCAATGTTAAGAAAAGATCATAAGGATTCAGAACATAAATTGATGTTTCGTTTCAATGATTGGTTCTAATTTCCATATTTAGATGTTTACTTGAAACCAATGTTTATTCTCTTGATAGTTTTTTGATTTATTTAATTTAGCTTGATTGTTTTATTCTACTATAGCCTAGATAATCTCAATCCCCCCCCCCAAAATTGTATATCGTAAAACATAAAAATCTAAACTAAACCTTCCTCGTGAGATCGACCCTTTACTTGCTCTATACTATCTTGTGTGTTTTAAGCTAGGGTAATTAATTTATGCGACTACGGCATCGCAACAATCGGCCAAAAAGAATCATATCAGGGTGTAGTCAGATGTCAGGTGATCATTTTCATACAAGTTTTTGTTAAATTTGGTGAAGGGTAGAGACATTAAATGCACTTGCAAAGTAGCTCCCTGATCAGTCTTTCTGACAAAAATTGAAGAAGAAGATGAACAGTAACCAAAATGACGCCATTTTGGTAAAATTCAATTAAGTCATTAGATTTCTGATTTATCTAAATTACACCTCTGTTTGGCTTAAAACTATCAATTTGATATAATTTCACCCCTGACAAACTTCAAATTCCTGGATTGTAGCACATTTTTTATTTTGGTCCTTGGTTTTGGATTTTAAAAAATTGACCCTTAATTAACCATTAAACTTTCAATTTTCATCAATTGTACCCTTGATTTTAGCCAATTAGTTCCCTAAAGTTCAGCGCCTTTTGCAAAATAACCATTGACTGTAAATTTCTTCAATTTAACCCTTAATTGACCTCAAAAATTTAATTTTATTGTGATTTTACCCTTAATTTCAATCAATTGAATTGATAAAAATTAAATTTGATATTCTACAATTCTAATCTTCTCAATTAAGCCCCTAATAAAATTAATTTGACTCATTTAAAGTTTAATTAAGTCCTTACACCTAATTAAATCTTTCAATTGAACCCAAATTAATTCTTAAACATAACTAAACTTTTAATTTGGCAAATGATTAAATCAAATTAGCCTATTAAAAATTTAATAATGTCACTTGACTTAACTTTTATGTAGATTCATCCAATAGTCATTTAATTTAACCTTGAATCAACATTGTTTCTTCAGTTTTGGATTGGGTACAAATAGTTCTTTTAATTCCATCCAAAATTGCAGCTTGATTTTTATGTATTTTTTGGAATCCTTTTCAGCCTATTTTTTTTTCCAAAATATCAGTTTCTTTTATTTTTTAATTTTATTATTTTTTCTAAAGAAAAAATTTTAAAAATTAATTCAAAAATAGATTATGATAGCTGTATATTATTATTATGTTGAAAAAAAAAGCTCTATGCAGCTTTGTGGGGAATCAAACTAACATTATTTATAATGGGCTGAGTAGCCTAATCACGAAGTCCACAAAGTAGAGAAAAGCCCAAAATGTAAAACCATAAACATATCCATCGCTAACAGGAACAGACCCAAAAGCAAAGGAAAATGTTTCAGGGCCTTGTTAAATTTGCGTGTCTTCGTACACAATTTAGAAGAGATGAAAGTTGTCTTTTGAGAGAGAGAGGGAGGGAGAGGCTGAGACATGAGACTATGAGACGATTGTGGTGGTTCACATTCGATGTCCTGTCTGCCTGCCTGTCCAGCTAATAACCTCATATTTATCTTCCTCTTTCACGTTCAGTTTCACAACTACTCCTGCTCTACTGCTCCAAGCCTCCTACTACTCTTATCTCCATGTAGATTAGATTGTCAAAATTCCAAGACCAATTGTTTATTCAATTAAGAAGAGCAAAGTGTGTGGGTCCATCCATGAAAGCAGTTACAGTACGATCCCCATATGGTGCTTCTTCCTCTTCTTGCCACCATTACAACAACTACAGGGTTGTTATTCTAATGGCCAAAAGCAAGAAATCCCAGCCTGCCTCTTCTCCTAATAAGGTTAGTTATTTCCCTTTGCTCTACTCTCTATTTCCTGTCCCTTTCAATAACAACTTTGACAGTCTGTTTTTTTTTGCCCTTCTGATAAGTAGTTCCTCTATGCCATTGTACCCCCGCCATATGCTTGATTCTGTATCTGTCATGTTAACACCTATTTATCAGCTAGCTGCATCAATGTACATGGCTGGAGATGTGAAAACAATAAGGTTTATTTGTGGTGGTTGGGGGGGGGGGGGGTCCAATAATAGATTTTACATCAAGAAGTGTATGGTTCACCTGAGATTTAGCTAAATAATTCTTTTAATATGAATATTATCCCCCAAGTTGGATTGAAATTGAATATGATCAGGGAATACAGATGTATCTTATATCTTATGTTGAACAACAATGGAAATCTTTGTTCAAAGAATCATATCATCAGATTGAGCTAATATATTCAGTGGGTTGAAACAGTTTTGAAGAGGATTTGGTCTAAGAAACTTATTCAAGGTTGACGTCTAACGATTTTTGTGTATTTGTAATTGTCATTTCATTAACAGGGTTCTGAGTCAGCTCCTCCAAGAATCACATCAAACGTCAAGCAGAATTTGCAGTTTCTAAAGTTATGGAAGGTCGGTTTTGCGGAAATATGCATCTCCTTTGTGGGATTCCTGCCCGTAATCTAATCCGATGAAGGATTTTGTAGGAGTTTCAAAAGAGGAAGTCTAGCACACCTAAGCCTTCTACTAGTTACCGCAGAAAGAAGGTGGAGAAGGAGGACCTTCCAGAGGACACAGAGCTCTACCGTGATCCTACCTTGAGTCTCTACTAGTAATATTCTTTCCAGGTTCCTTCTTTTATTTTTTTTATTTTTTATTTCAGCATCCACTTTTAAGCCTCTTGGAAAAGCATTGCTCTTTGCTCTGCTAACTATGATTTACAGTACGAACCAGATTGTAGAAACTGGAGTCCCTGTCTTGCTTGTTGATGGGTATAATGTATGTGGATACTGGGCGAAACTGAAGAAACATTTTGTGAATGGAAGACTTGATATTGCACGACAAAAGTTAATCGATGAACTTGTAGCATTCAGTTTGGCCAGAGGTTTGCACTTTGTGCTCTTTTGGCAAGACTTGATATTGCCTTCAATTTCCTATGCCTCAACCATTTGGAACATATTTTAGTCTTACTTTCTGCTACCTCAGGCCAATTTACCCTCTGTGTAGACATAATAAAGGTTTCTGATAGCTGTGTTCCTTGATAGAACTTAGACATACCTAGATGGGTTGGACTTGCAGGCACCCATCATTATACTTTTTCTTCTAAGGGGTATTAACTATGATGGGAGGACCATGAGAATAATAATTTGTGATTAGAAAAACTCTACTATCATTTTCTTGAAGAAACTCGTTAGATATTTCATCCCCTGCCTTATTTGTCTTTCTAAATTTCTTTTCCATGGTCAATTGTCAATGGGGCAACAAATAAGTGAGTTTTCACTTCACCCCTTAAAACACTCATGCAAAGTTAACGTCATAAAAATAAATATTCTAACACAACGGTCATAATTGGCATGTAATAATGTAACAACCTGTGAATTCTGTTAATACACATTCTCAAATGGACAAGAATTTTGTGGCGAAGAGTGCTGGAACTTTGAGACTTGATAGTTCTATTTTGTTGTGAATATATTTTCTATTTTGATTGAATCCAATGGAGTTTCATTGCCTATTGGGTTTGTCTAAAAAATCAGCTATTCTTGGATCAAATTGGAACACAATTATTTCTTATGATAATTCAGCACCTTTCAAGATGATGAGTAGAATTAGGAAACTAAAGTTAACTAGTGCTCTCTTAAAAAACTTCACTTAATGTATTGCACAATTATTTTTTATGTACTTGTAAATGTTATCACAATTAAATTGTTGATTTCATAAACTTGAAAGTGAAGTGCCTATAGAACTGCCCAATTTAAGATCGATTATGGATGACCGTTACATATCCCATCATATATTGCATGTTACAACTTGGCCCTTGCTTAATTGAATATGGAAGCAGTATGCTTCTGTCCTCTTTTGATGTTTGACCATAACCACAAGGAATTGATATTCATGAACCTGGAAGAGTTAATTAGCGACTCTTCACTTTAAATCCTTATTTTCTGTTGGTTTTGGGTCATTTGCTCCTAGTTTCTTGAGTAACATTGAAACTTAATTCCATCCTGCATCCTTTTACTCGTTTTCCAAATGTTGATGCCTCTATCTTTGTTAACTTTGAAACATTTACAGATGTGAAAGTGGTAGTTGTCTTTGATGCCATGATGTCAGGGCTGCCTACGCACAAGGAAAATTTTGCTGGGTACTTTTATAATCCTAATCTATAATTACCAGTTTTTGTGATAATCTACTCTCTGGATGACTATTTAGATTTCATCATCTATATAAAATAGGATCCATCAAGAAATCCATTTGTGCTTCATAACAATATGCTAATTTTAGAAAATAGGCTGATCATAGCACTTAAGGCCTAGATGAGTTGAGTTACTGATCTTGCAATTAGTTGCACACGCACTTGCACATGCACTTGAATTATACTTATCGCTTCCTCTGAATGACCAGACTATCAAAGATTTAAGAGTGTTTATTGTAGGTTGAAGATTTTTGGTTTTGTAAATGTAATGGGATTGTGCCCCTTTATTTTGTATGAAAGATAAGTATTATTACTGAAGGTGTTATTGTTTGCCCTGACTATCATTTTTTACCATGCTATCTAATATTGATTGAGAATGATTTGTGTTACTTTGTTCAATTATATATGTTATCAAATGTCTTGCTGTGAATTGTTGATATAATTGGTTCTTTTTTTTATATAAAACATCCGCAATTTGCAGTGTCGACGTGATTTTCACAGGTGAATCTTGTGCTGATGCATGGATTGAAAAAGAGGTATTTTTTTATGTCAAGTTGATAAGGAAATTAAGATCTTCTCTTTAAACTACCGTTGTGATGTTCCAAGGAGACATTCCCATGGCTTTATCTCTAGTTCCATATTAGAGGTCCTGGGTCCAACTTTCATTCCATGTTTCCTGTGGAGGCAGATGGTTTGTGTGATGTTAAAAAGTTACCCCTGCTGGGCAACTTAATTCCTAAAAGCTTCCTAATAATATCAAAATGGAGAAGAAAAGAAAAAGACCACTGATGTTAGAAATTCTTGATATACACCATTATTTATCAGCTAGAGGTAATTGTCATAGAGTTTTCTCTTTGTTTTGGTGTCATGTCATCATGTTTCCTACCCCTACTCTTCCAACTATTTCTTTATACTACATTTGGGCCATGAATTTCACATTTACTTAAGTTAACCAATATCTTAATCCATTTGTCACAGTCTAGGATTTTCTTATCCTGTTGTCCCCTGCAAGGAAAATCTTAAACCACGTTTTGCTCTATCTGCTTGTCAGACAGATCTTTCTAGTCATGTGGAGAACTAATAAGATTCTGGGTCCAGGTCTCTTTTCTTCATGCAAGAGTTTCACATCCTGATTGGCAACTTGTTCATATCTGCAGTAAATGTGGTTACCCTTATTATGCCATTATCTGTTTGAAGACTGGTGATGTGCTTGAAGATAATTTTCTTGCTTTCTTCTGTCTCGTGTGTTAGCTGTTATCCTTTGTGCTTAGCATTGGAATCTTATTTCTCTAACAGGTTGTAGCCTTAAAGGAGGATGGATGTCCAAAAGTATGGGTCGTTACTTCTGATCATATTCAGCAGCATGCAGCACATGGAGCAGTATGCATTTCCCTTATAATTGTTTATCTTTGTATGGACTTTTGTTGATCTAGTAAATTTGATTACTTTTTTAGCTCCAAATCTCTCTCTCTTTCTCTCTAAACACTCAAAGCACATGCATGCACAACGCACATGTATTTATTTATTTAGAGAGAGAGAGAGGCTGTATTTAAACTTTGTTTCGAGACAATGCAAGGAGGACCATGCTATTATATTTCCAGTCCATTGGCAGTAATTACTTAAGATTGCATCTTCTGCTAGCTCCCTTCGAGAAAACTTGTGCCAAATTAAGTGTGTTACTATAGTTTTTTCCCCAGTTTTGGAATAATTTCTTCTGTTTCTGTAAATGTGCCCCCAATCCAAATCAGAAAATCTTAGAAATAACTCTTTAGTCTTATCCCTTTGCATGCTTTCCTGTTTTGGTCCTTTTCATATTAAATATTGTTTCTTGAAAATTAAAACAATCCTTTTGTATTGTGTTGTAAGAGGACATCACCTTGTGGTCAGTAGAATGCTATATAACTTCTTTTTTTCTTTTTTAACATGGGGCTTATGATGCTCAGTTAATTTCCTGATACTTTTGTTTTATACCGTTGTGGCAGGGAGCCTTTATTTGGAGTTGCAAGGCCTTGGTTTCTGAGGTGAGGCACTCTTTGTTTTGTCTTCTTTTAAATGCTTGATGTTTGAATTTTCTGTGTAAAAATTATCGTTTTGTTTTTGCTGTTTGCAATTCAGCTTCTTTCAATGTTATAATTGTAGGTAAAGGCATCACAGCAAGAGGTGGAGAGGGCACTTCAAGAACTAAGGTGTGCTTTAAATTAGAAATAAATTAAGGAACATTTTATTGCTGCTAATAAAAAAGTAATAGAAGATGAGACACTGTTTGGTCCCAAATGACTGGGTCAAAAGAAACTTGAGTTGTATTTGAATAAAATATACAGAGTCCTCGGACCTTGGTCCTTAGTCAGCACTAAATCCCAACTCCACAGTAGAATACAACCTTGCCCTTTATTCAAGTCTGCATGTAATAGAAGTGTCCCTTCCAATGTTAACATTCTTGAGCTAAAAATAAGAGTTTAAGCTCAAGCTTTGTTTTGCTGATGCATACAGGCTGGCTAGCGATATGGCTTCAGGAATCCCAACTAATTTGAAATCCTTACAAGAACCCCAACTTATGAAAGCACATCACATCTTGTAAAAAGTTGTTGTTCCTCATTTGTAGGTCTAACAATGATATCCACCTACCAGCCTATTTAGCTTCATTTGAACAAAGGAAATCCTTGCAGGAGCCCCAATAGATGAAAAGCCTTTGACATCATGTGCAAATATTTTTTCTCTTTCAAGCCTTTCAATGATATCACCTACTGTCTATTTAGTTTGATCTGATGAAGGAAAATCATGAAAAAGACTATAGTATAAATTAAAAGGTAAAATAAATCTCTGGATGAAAAGTTTGGTCTATCAGTTTTATTTCTTTGATGAGAAAGGTTGGCCTTTGAGTCAAGAAAAAAGAGGTGCTTGGGATCAAACCCTATCTGTGCTTTAGTTGATTATAATTGCATTGAACCTTCAATTTATCTCAAGTGACTTTACTCTCTCCTGAATGCAAATATCATTCACTCCAAAGAACTTTCTATATCGAAGTGGTTAATTTGTTTATCTATCTGCTCAGGCCTACTTCCTTTCAGGGTAGATTATTAAAACATAATCTTGATTCTGAGGTTGTTGACGCTCTCAAGGATCTAAGGAAGAAGCTAGCAGAGAATGAGTCAAAAAGCAGGTGATCCAATTTAGTATTTTGGTCATGCCTTCTACCTTGGACCATGCATATTGTATGTACATTACGATCAGTTGTCACTCAACAAATTTTTACTCAACCTGTGACATCTAATGTGTTATGAAATATTTAGTTTAGAGGCGTCATAGCATATACATAAAGTTCTTGTAACTTCTGATGGGACCATTTTCTAGGAGGCAAAAGCCCTGAAAGAATTATCAGGTCCCAGCAAATTTTTAGGTAGATTCTTTATTGGTGTTCTATCTGGGTGAGGGCTACTGCAAGTGCACATTTGATGTGATTTGCTAATTATCTCTTAAATTCTGTTTCCACCATTCAATTTACACTTCCTCCTGCTGCGATCTTCTTTGTATATTTATTTTCTTTTATGATGTAGCTGTTGTAATGAAAACTGTTTATCTTATTTAGGGAGACTTAATTTCTTTCCTTCAATCCTTGTGTATGTTGCTGAGCGAATTTCAGCAATCAGTTGTCTTCTTTCTTGTGTTTTGGCGTCTCCTCTATGCATGTCACTGGACATGCTCAATTCATTTTTTCCTGAGAGTTCTGCGGTGCAATGCGCACTGAAAATATTTCTTCATGTCGCTACTTGTCGAAAAAAAATAAAAAATTACAACCCTTCTATAGAACTCTAATAATACTTAATAGAAAAAATAAACTATGAAATTATATAATATTTAAATAGAAAAAAACCTAGAAAAGTATTATAATAAAAAAATACTAGGGCATAACCATCCTTAGTTTTCCTTTAAAATTGTTGCCTCCCTCCCATGTAGCTAGCTAGGTCTTCGAGCAACTGAGCTTCCTGCAGCAAGCCAGTTTGGTATATGAGTGGCATGTCATCAAAATTTAAACCATAACAGCGTGTAATTGGGAAGAGGTACTGTCAAGGCAGCATGTTGCCATAGAGGCTCCAGACGAACGTCACTCAACTAATGCGTTGTGGAGTTAAATGTTTTGGCCTGAATAATCATAATCGGAAGATGGAATTAACAGGCTGAACCAAGATTTGAAGATGTCTTGGAACCTTGTCTGATTCCTCTTTTTCACGTTCCAGAAAATAAAGAAATACACATTTACTCCGAGGATTACCTCGTTTGATGCATCTCCCAGCCTTTGAGTCGTCTTCTCTGTAATCGATACTAATCTAGATGGAAGAGAATGTCGGACAGAACAAACAGTTAGAAAAGCAACAGATTGGAATGTCCTAACAGTTTTTTTTGTTCTTATGGAAAATGTTGTCAAAGAACTATCTTAATTCAATAGTTTAAGCTGTTAGGTGAGGTCCCAAAATATGATTTATATTATTCTTTAACACACCCTCAAATGAAAGTTTTTTGAACTTGAAACTTGCACAAATTCATATTATTTTGAGTTTAATTTTTATCAAATAAATAAGAATGTTTGGTCATCAAGGTTTTTATATCATATCAAATAATTATCAACATAATAGATGAGATTTCAAAATATTATTTATATTATTCTTTAATAAATATTAATCCAGAAAGAAAGGTTTCGAACACACGTTTGAGATATAGGCAGCACGGAAACAAGTTGAGAATTAATCGGAAACAGCTACAAATAAATTTGGGAGCTTTAACTCTCAACAAAGGTCCGATTACTTCTTTTGTCTCTAAACCGCATTACTTTTTGCAACTCTTTCATTATTCCACAAACAAAAAAAATAAATTCCAGGCTTACTTTAATATTTCCCAATCTATTATTAAGAAATGAGCATCAATGGGGCTTGGGGGGGATTGTGGGTTTGATTACTCAAAGAAGAGTGAACTAAATTCATAACCACCAAAAGAAAAGGAAAAAGTGGTGGATTACTTCTGCTGTATAAATATATACATTCCAATCTTAATTAAACTAGCCCCATATGGGGGTCTTTGAGGTTGCTGTCTCCTATTCTTACATGTAGTAACATCAACTAAATAGATCTTTCCTCTCCATGACAAAAGCCAATGGATGAATCTTTCGGGCATCTTGCCAAGTCAAGTGTCATACAAGAATATTAAACCTATCAAATTGTTTCTACATTAATCATGTCTTTCTCCTAGTTTCTTCTCTCTCTCTCTCTCTCTCTCTCTCAATATTGCAAATATTGATGGTTGACTTTCACCTGCTTAACCCTCTACCACTAGTCCATTGAATTGGGCTTTGATTAGATCCTCCCTCCTTTTATTTTTTTATTTTTCCTTCTGATAAAAGAGCCCAGCATGAACCAGAAAGGGAAAGAAATGGGAAAATGCTAAAAATAAGACACTGATATCCATGACAAGTCAAAAGGGCAGAGGTCTAATGAGCATCCAAAACGCAGGAGACCCATAGTCAGCCCTAAAGGATGGGATCATATATACTTCCATATATATAGTTAAGCCAGAAAAATACAAGAACCCGTGACTTTGTATCGCTGACTCCTTCCTTTGTGCTACATGTTCCTTCTCAACCGCTTTCCTTCTCTGGTCCTCCTTTTCCATTGGAGGGGGATCTCATCAATTTAAGCTTTCCAATGACTTGAAATTAATGATTCCTAATGAACCATTAATTGATGTTAATTGCTACAAGTAAAGTTTAAAATTAATATGCATGGGGCTAATAACAGGGGCATGCTGATAATATATCTCTAGCCCTCCACACATGCACATACACATACATTGTTGAAAAATAACAATTTTATTCATGTATTTCAATGGAATTAGTAGAGGAAGTTCAATTTATTTTCTTAATTATCTTCGAACAACAACAACAACTACTGAGCTTATACATACTTCACAAGCACTATCCACCTCAAATAAGACTCATAGCCGCTTATGCATACTTCACAAGCACTATCCACCTCAAACAAGACTCGTAGCCAAGCGGGGTTTGCTCCCCCTATGATCTCAGGTTTGAGTTCTATGGTTGCTAATATGATGGTCACTAGAGGCTTACATGGTCGTTAAATTCAGGGTCTGTGGGATTAGTCGAGGTGCGCGTAAGTTAATCTGAACACTCATGTTAATAAAAAAAAGAAAAACTCGTAGCCAAGCTATATATATCACCCTTTCCCTCTTTGCTATGCAACTCATTAATTTCTTATATTTGCATGAACAAATTAATTGTTATATCATTTGGAGGGCAAGGAAATCTTAACTGAGCTTATTTTACTCCATTTGATTCTACTAGATTATCATCAAATAATTTTTTTTTTATGTTAATTAGTGGGTGAAAGATTTAGCAATATCTATGCACATTAATGTCCAAATTAGGATGGAGGAATCAATAGATCTTTCGTTTCTTCTTTAGCCTAATTAATAACAACAATTAATTGTAAATTATGTAGACAGTTTTTCTCCACAATGGTACTCCACCACTATCCACACCATCCACGTTTATACTAGGTAGCTAATTTTATCTTCTGTGTGTTTATTATTTATATTTGGTTATAAATAATTGATAAATAAAATTATCATAGTTTGACTTATTTTAAAATAGTAGCACCATTTCAATTCTTCTTTATTCACATTATCAACATAATTACCAATAGGAATTTAATTTCTTTCTCAATTTTTTTTAACAAACAAAAAATAAAATATCAATAAAAAGAATATTATCTAACCACAACATTTTTGTCGGCAAATAGTATAATTAAAAGCTCTTTGGTTAATGAATATATAGTGTCTCTATCTATGAATGATTTGTTTTAGCAAATGGGGATTTCTTGTCAAGGGAAAGATCATCTATGCCGTTGGTTTCTATGTGTTTTCTCATCCTCCACAGGTATTAGAAATTAATTCTGAAAAGACGGAAGCTATTGCTATCAGGAGTGTTTTTTTTATTAACACGGGTATCAACCTAACTTACGGTTACTTTAATTAATTTCACGGGTTTTGAATTTAATAACTATATAAATTTTCAGTGATTATCATATTAACAACCACAAACCTTTATTATAAAGTTTTATCATGTTCTAAGGGAAAGGTGGCAACGAGGTAGCTGATTATTAGTTGGCTAAGCAAAGTATAGAAGGAGATGAGGGATTTTTCGTTTTTCTAAGCTTTGCTGTATGATTGTTTACTTCGTTAACCAGTACTCTTTTGCCGACTAATTTATTTCTTGTTGTCTTTTCAACAATATCTTTCATCAAAGTAAAAAAATAAAAAACAAAATAAATAATTTTTAAACTTGAAATTTGTATAAATCCACCAATAACTTGACTTAAAATATAATAATAATAAAAGAAAGTTAGATTTCAATTTGATGAGGAATTTGGTCAATCAATTCT
>Ga0325410_1000450_pt1 | contig 42657 bp, 26 predicted proteins | sample PopdelMetagenome_16_FD_206182 | JGI IMG/M metagenome (GOLD analysis project Ga0325410, IMG submission 206182) | Populus deltoides microbial communities from Bellville, Georgia, United States - Xylem-PdIQD-R3 | ecosystem: Host-associated > Plants > Phyllosphere > Stem > Wood/Secondary xylem...
AAAGCTGTACTCAAATGAAGAATTATACTCAAAGCTTGCGGATAACATTATACTTAAAACAAGAAAGTTCCCTTTAAGAAGTAATCACAGGACTAGCTTTCAAGGTAAGATACCTAATTCAATGTAAAAAGATGCCCTAATAAAGTTACTTGTGTGTGGCATACTTTTGGATATCTGTCATGACAGCTCCATTATTCAATAAACTATATATATATATATATATATATATATATATATATATATATAAAAAAACACTAGACATCACTGTGTCATAACACTATGTTAAAAGCAAATTAAATGGGTCTGAAGAGCATATAAATTAATGAGATCATAATTTCCCATCATGCATCTATGTTCTTCGCCACTTTATATTGTCATCAGCTGATAGAGACATACCAGCCAGCCATGATTCCAAGTTCATGAACCTCTCTCCTTCGCCTGACTACTTATACAAATAACTAACCCATCTACACGCTTAGAGCGCATATATATATATATATATATATATATATATATATATATATTTCGCATTGCACAGTACACCGCCCAGCCACCTATATATCCATTCCAATACCTCCACCCTGTCAAGAGCAAATCCTGGCACCATTCATTCATTCATTCATTGCGTGCCCAGACCAAGAATCACAGCTAAACTCACTTCCATCCCAAATCCTGGCACGATTTTCTTTTAAGATAATAAGGTGCAACCTTGGTGAAAAGCATCAAAACAATTATTTTCAGTGTACAATCTCCTTTTCAAATGGACCGTAAGAAATGATCAGAAATCATACGTTGTTCATCGCTTTACAGGTTGAACTGAAATCCAAGATTGGAACCAGATTAAATTTATGAAAAACAAAAGTAGTTAAAAACCCGACTGATGAGGTGAGTTAACCCAGTGACTCGGTAAGACCCGATTATAACTTGTTGATTATTTTTTTTTTATCAAAACAACATCATTTTAATTTATAAAAAAATAACTCGAATAACCTGTTCAAAACTCGTGATTCAAGTCTTGGACCGGATTAACCATCAAGCCGGGTTTAAAAACAATCACGTAAAGAATTTCACACAGAAATAAAAATCATCGACAACCATGAACAATAATGCATTGACAATAATTGTTTTCTCCACCACTACTATACATGCTCCTGCAATGCAAGAAGACGGGACAGTTCTTGGATTTAAGTCATGTCTTCTTCTTCTTCTTCTTCTTCTTCTTGAGCAGCACAAGAATTCACGTAATTAAAGAAAAAAATAATAATTAATTCATTTCATGTTCTCATGTATTCATTCCTGTATGTATAATAAAATTTCACCTAAAATGACAGGACAGCCCAAACCAACTTACATACATACATCCTCGCCAAATATTAAACAAAATTATATAAAAAAATCAATCAAATCTCCAAAAATAAAAAGAAAAACAAATCAGAAGCCTTCTTCTAGCTTGTGCTGGCTTCTGGACCAAGATTTGACCTTCTGTTGGCAGAATTCACCTTCTCTAACGTCAAACCAGCTCTAAACCTCGCTATGAAATTATCAGCCTTGGTGTTCACGTCAGGACTTGGACAAAACAATGCCGTTGCTGCTGAATCTGGTCCACCTGCTGCTGCCACTGGACTTGACTGATCCTTCTCTGATGATGCATCCTCAATGCTATCCAAATCCGGTGATCCACTCCTCGAACTGTTGAAACTCCCTACTCTAACATAGTCACCATCATGAACAAATTTCCATGCTGGCATTTTGAATGGCGGCGGCGGCGGCGGCGGCGGTAGTGGAATCAAACGTGAAGCATTCCCTCTCTCCACATTCTCTTCCACGCTATGGAAACGACTTGTCTTGGCTGGTTCTGGAGGTTTATCAGATGTCACTGGTGCTACTTGGACCTTGGTTCTTGACGTAACCTTTTGGGAGACCACCTTTGATACACGTGTGACTGGTGGTGGAGGTGGCGGCGGGGGAACTGGATGGAGTTTTTTGGTTTTGCCTTTCTTTGAGAACAAATTTTGAAGAAAATGAGGTGGCGGGGGTGGAGGCGGGGGTGGCGGGGGTGGTGGTATCAAAGGTAGAGTACTAGTTGGGGTAGGTTGAGGATTGAAGAAGCTATCAAGATTTTCAACGCTCTTTTGTCTCTGCTTCTTTTTCTTTCTTCTTAGTGAAATCAAGAAATCTTTGCCTCTCCTTTTCTCGTTCTTGCTGAATATAGGTGGTGGTGGTGGTGGTGGTGGTGGAGGAGGAGGAGGAGGCGGCGGTGGAGATGGTGGCGGGATGTTGTAGAAGTTTTCAAGGACTTTCTCCTCATGATCGGTTCTTTTTTCATATCCAAGATCTTGATATGTTCTCTTCACCTTTCTCCTCACAAGCTTAGGAGGCGGAGATGGTGGCAGAGGAGGTGATGGTGATGGATGTGGTGGAGGAAACGGAGGTGGCGATGATGGATATGAAACTTCCTTTTGATTTATCACAAAGGTATCAACGTCTATATCTTTAACACCAACACCCTCTTCTTGTTTTTTAGTTTCCTCGACTTGCTGCGGATAATGATGATGAATCTGATCACTTGAGGTTGAAAACCTGTAGTTATTCAGGTGGGTATCATCATAAAATCTCCACCGTTCCAAAGATTCTTGACGAAGATCTGGATACGATCTGAAACTCCTCAATCTGTTCAGTGTGTTATAGCTCACAGTTCGATCTTGGTGCTCAAACCATCTATGTGAAGGAGTTGACGGATGTGATGGTTTTTGTACATTTGATAGGCTTTGATCTTCGTAATAACTTGTGTTTTCATTATCGCCGCCGCTGCCGCTGCCGCTGCTGTTGTTGCTGCTAAGAAATCCACAGACAATAGCAAAGAGGACCAGAACCAAGTTGAGTGAGTCCCAACTTTTCTTGATCGACTGTGGTCTCAAAATTTGAGATGTCAAAGAGCCAATTGAAGAAACAACAACAAGGACAAAAGCGAGAGCTACAACTAGTAATATTACGAGAAATACACCAGAATTTAGGAAGATAGAGGAGGCTTGACGGCGGAGGCCGCGGGGACGGTGGCGAGTGTTGGGGGCTTGAAGCCAGAATAGCGGCATGTCTTCCTCTTCGTCCATTATTTGAGGATTGGTTTGGTGTTTTGGTTCTCCTTTTGAGAGTTTGTAGAAAGAGAGAGGGGAAGAACTTTTCTTGGACAGCTTTTAGCTTTGCTTTTGGGAATGCGATAGCTTTTATGTTGTTTGCTTGATCGGAGTTTTTCCTGATATTATAAGCTTTGCTCGCTTCAGAGAAAAAGAAAAGAAAAGAGAGAGGTAGTTGAGTATAGTCTTAAAAACAAGGAGTGATCATGGCATTTATAAATAAAAAAAAACAGGGAATCACACCCTCCATAGGCTATAAGCAATTTTGACCCGACAGAAATTAGGTTAGCACGACTAAATATTAAATATTTAGGGAATTGATTAAATTAAGTTTAAACCTAGTTAGATCAACATTAAAAAAAATAAACTAATAAAAATATAATTCCATGTAAGAAGCGAAAGTAAAAATAGTGGCATGTAAATACCCACACCACATGCTTGCTTCAATGGCATTTAAATATACAGTAGCATACACATGGTGTTAGGGGTTGTTTTTTGAACACCGCACGAAGTCCTCTAACGTAGTAATCCCAATAGCAAAACACTTCAATATATAAAGATTATATTAAGAAATACATGATAAAAAAAAAAAAGAAATCCATATTTGTACCCTCAGTATCATTCTAACTTTTTTAAATTTTAATTTCTTGCAAATAATAAAATGAGTTTATACAGATTTTATTTAAGAAAATGTATTAGAAAATAATATAAATTTTTAGGTTGAATTGGTTTTGTGATAATAAGGGGCACGTTTTAATTAATTAATTAATTAATTTGAAAAATGAATTACCACCGAAGTAGTAATATGGGCGAAGGTCACACGCGTCAAGTCTAGGCCGGTAATGAGAATAGCTTCGAATGACTTTATTATTATTATTATTATAATATAATTAGAATCATCACAAGGCGTGAAAACCGCGCTTTGATTTCTGTCTCAATCAAACTTTCTGTTCCTTTCTTTCGCTGCAAGCATTCCAGCTCATGTAAACCGCGTGTCCTGGCATTTGGGTTGGGGTGAAGATTTGACACAGCTAATTTCAGAGTGTATTTTTATAAATTGCTTGGATCAAGAATTTCTACCTCCGTTTGAATGAAAATTGTAGTTGCAAAAAAAAGAGAAATTAAGAATAGCTTATAATTGTGTATTTTGCATAGAGAAAAATAGATTTTTTATGTTTTTGAAACGCAGATTAAATTTTTATGAATTTTATAAATTAGCTATTAAATCTAAAAATATCAACAAAACTGATTTTCTTGAATTTTTATATTTAAAATAAAATTGTATATATTTTTAAAAAATTAAAGATTTTTTTTGTTTTTTTGAGTGAAACTGGTTTTATTTAATGCTAAAAAACACTTCATGTGTATATTATAATTTCAAATATTAAATATGCGGGAATAAAAAAAAATATAAAAAAATCAAAACTAATTGCAAGACAATCTTTTAAAAATTTATTAAAATAAGACTAAGGTTATATTTGATAAATTATAAAAATAAATTTTTATTAAATTTATTTTTAACTATGTTATAAATTCAAGATGAATTACCAACTCATAACAATCACAACTTAAAAAAAACAAAAAAAAACTTGTAATTTAATATAAATAATCAAATATTCCTCATGATTGAGTGTTCTTGATTGATTTTTTTTTTTGGGAGGTTAGTAAGGAGTGGAGGTTTAACCAAATAAGTTGAAAATGGATGTCGTAGCCGCATTAAATCCAAACATAATCCATTAACCAATTAAGTTGAAAATGGATGTCGTAGCCGCATTCCTTAATTAGCCGTCGCTTTGAACGTGTCTAAGGTCGTTAGTTCAAGTTAAAGGTCGTGATTGGTATTCTCTTTTAAACGTTTTTCTAAAAAAACAATTATTTTTCTTTTTATTTTAAATTAATATATTTTTAATATTTTCATATTATTTTAATATATTTTAAAATAAAAAATACTTTAAAAAGTAACCGATACTTTTCAATATAATTTTAGCATTTCAAGTTTTTTTTTTGTTGGATAAAATATAATCATCGAAACTAATATATATATGACCTTTCCAGATCGATCCCAGCTTTATTATCTACACGCGCGCACGCGCACGCACTCTTTTTCTTTGTCTACAAGGAATTAAAGTTAATCAATGCAAGTAAGTAGTAAGTTTCTTCCCCTTCTCTACAAAAACAAGAAAAAACGTGGCCTGCCCCTTGTTTTCCAAGACAAACAAGAAGCCTTCTCTCCCTCACAGCTGCCACTCTTCCATACCCGTACGTGAGCAACAGCGGTAGCGGTAGTTTACTCTTGAGCAGCAGGAGCCTACTTCTCCTTCAGCACCATGAGTCAGCAGTACTAATTACCTCTCTGCTAGCAACGGCCAGTCCCTCCATAGCAGTAGTACCACTACTGTAGCCATAAATTCCTACCTACATCAGCATCAACTACTTCTCTACAACCTCGATAGCACCGTGATCTCAGTTCAGTTTCAAGCTCTGCACCAGCTACATCTCCACGCTGCAGCTCATCAACACATCCCCTTAGCAATTGGAAGAAGCACCAGCAGCAGAGAACCTCTCTGCACCAGCAACGTGAGCAGCTCCGGATGAAAGACATTCTTCATCAGCAACCACTGGTTCCACCGTGGCTTGTTGTAGTCCAGCAGCTCCCTTCAAGTTACAGTATAAGCAGATCGTGCAACAGCAGCAGCGTCACTCAACTTCTCCTGACACCAGTGGTGGAAGCTCCTCCTTCCAGCAGCGTCATCTTCTCTGTACCGTGAGCAAGCAGCAGCAGGAGGAGGTTTGCCTTGTCAGCCTTCAGCGCCTTTCATCCCCTCTGCACCGGGAGCAGCAATGGAGAATCTTTTTCATCAGCAGCAACTCTTTCCTCAGCTTTGCAAGAGCAGCATTGTGAACAGCTAGCAACAGAAGATTTAATAAAATAAAAACAGCAGAGGCTTCTCTTCTCAATCACAGCAGCTGAAGTTAAGGAAACACAGGAGAAACAGAAAGAGAAGAAAATTAAGGAAAAGGAGACTGGTTAAGTGTTTGTTCAGAGCAAGACACACCGTCCCTACTAATATTGGTATAACTCTCATATGTTCCTTAAAAATTCTAAATTTGCTGTGATTTGTTTGCTACGTGTTCATGGTTTCTGGGCACGAGCTATGCATGGATTCATTAATTCAGCTGTTTTGATCTTTCAAGAGCAAAAAGAGAGCATTTGTTTTTGTTAGGGGTCAGGCTTTGTTTCAAAATTTTGGGTTATTTTTCTTTTCCATGGATAAGGCTTTTGTTTATTTTAGGAGAGACAACCCATATTTTCTTTCTTCGGAGGAGGCCGGCAATGGTTTTATGAAGCCCGACTTCATGTTATTGGGCTGAGCCTTTCCAAGGCTCAAGGCTGTGTTTGTTTGAACTAAACTTTTACAAAGGAAAAAATGTATTTTTTAGTTCCTAGGGCTTATTTGACAAATACATTCTAACCAACTTTTAACAGTTTTCCTTGCTAGATTTTTCTTGTTTTTTCAAATAAACCTCCAATAATTTTTAAAAATTTTAAAAAAATTCAAGCATCATTTTAAAATTATTTGTTAGTCTTTCATATTTTTTTTGCAATATTTTTACTTAATATGGAGGCTATAGGCTTCTACTATAAGATACAAATCTGATATTAAACGCATCTTCTTCTCTTCAAAATTTCAGAAAAAATAAAAAATAAAATAAAAAATTCCCTATTTGAAATATGACCAAGTTTCTAAATAATAAATCATATTTGCATAATTTACCATGCATAGGAAAATAGGACACTACGAGTTATTTAAATCTAAATCACAAACATATATTAGATCAAAAGGCTACATATTTCTGGATTAGATATTAAGTTTATTGAATTGTTTTAATTGTATAGCGGTCTTGAATATATTATTAATATTATTATTATTAGGGTACTTATTTAGTTTTATGAATTAATTAAAAAGGTATGAAGAAGTCATACAGAATCTAACCGATAAAATAACTCACTTGCAGAAAACAGTTTCTTATTTTAGATATTTTCTGACGGAAAATTTGATCAAATCATCAAATATGCAAAAGGTAGAAGGACGGGGCCAAGAGTCTTGTTGTAAGCGCCCAGAAGCAGATGTTCTACGTCGACATTTAACCAAATCATGGACAAGAACTGCAGTTCTGGCTGAATGATGCATCAGCTTGGACCCCATTCATGCACTGCAGAGTTTAGGGCTTCGAACCACATCGAGGAGACAGATGAACTTGACATGAACAACAAGAAACGTGCATTTTTTTAAGATCCGGAGTTGCATTACGAGCAGCTTTCTACGAAATGCATGAAATAAACATGGGGAGTTTTCATATTTCAAGTCATTTTGCTTAAATTGAATGACCAAGCATGTGGTTCTGCGCTCGTCATGCTTCAGGCTTCCAGCAAAATCTAAGGAACACATCGAGGAAATGTCACCTTTTCTAAAACCTACAAGGTAGAATACATAGACAGATTTGCACTAAAGGGGGATCTAACAGTTGAGCTGGGTTCCCCCCCATCATTGTACAGCATTTTCGTATTATGTACAAGAGTGCAGAGATTTCAGATAGCTTGGTCCTGGGCCCATTACAACTTGAGCACTTGGAATCAGGTTCATCTTATCTTTTCGAAACATACACTGCAGCTGCAAAGATGAATCTGTCGAGGCGAGAATCACAACAAATAAACAAGTAAAACGATCACCGCAGCTATTGTGAACACTACAGCCTGCAGATAAGTGCATGCATGTTACTTGCTGAAAAAAATAGACAAACACACCAATTCATCACAAACATGTGCAATAGATAACCCTACATAATTCTGGTGGCACCAATTAGCACAAGGATTGGCAAAAGTACATTGAAACTTCTGGTCTCTCCCAAGATAAAGTACTCTCCAGTCTCCAGACACAGCTATATTGATACCTATCATGAAATGTTTTGCAGTAACAGTCTAGTTCAGTGGTGAGAGGACAGTATACACGTGATTGAAAAATATGTGCTCGGCAAAAGGGATTTGAACTGTCACCCATCAAAAACACTGCTCTTGCAAATGATAGGAAATTACAATGAGACTACCCAGTTGCTTTTCATTGTGCTGTATATAACTATTTCATTCCTTGAAAGCTCAGTTTTGTACCTCTTTTAGGAGAAATTATTAGATAGACTAAATCTATCACATCACCCAAGACTAAATCAATAAACACAAGACACATAAACAAAAATCATATGGAATACACGCATCATTAAGCGGACACCACTGCATTTAGTCTACATGCCATTTTGTGATGCAAATAGCACCTAACGTGTATAGAAGGGGAAAATCTATCGCTACAAGCTTGTGGATTTGGATCGAACCTAATTAGAGATCACCTAGACTCTTTTACTAGTTAACAGGGCATATTTTTGGGGTCTAACTGTCAGGGCCAGTTCTGTGATTTTTGTTTTAGTTAGGGGTAATTTTGTATTTTGCAATTTCAGGAAAGTTGACCACTGAACTTCTTCAGCATTAAGGAAGTGACCTGCCACTAGCACCAGCTATGGTGCGCCTCCATAGGCACCTCCTTAGTGGCACCAGGATGCTCTGTCAAAACTTTATGCCAATGCTAGAAGGCTGGATTTCAGAATTTTTCCAAGCTATGCATTTTTAAATAATAGCAAGTATTATATTTGATGTTCAATCAGCAGACATGACAAAGAAGAGGGCGGTAAACCATGCTAACAAAAGATTAATAATTAAGTTCATCACTCACGGCAATTGCACAGGCAGCAAGGCCAGATCGCTCCCTTGGATCCTTGTTATAGTACTTCCCAAAGTAGAGAATTGCTGAGAAGTACCATATCAGTGGGAACACAAATCCAAGCAAAAGGCTGTAGAGTAAAGGCGCATCCATGAGAGAAGAGTGAGAACACAAATCCAAGTAAGAGGCAGCAGTAAAAAGGTGTGTCTATGTGTGAGAGCACTAAAGAGAGAGGAAGGTAAGCAATACTCACGAAAACCATCCAATTCCACAGCCAAAGCAAGGAAGGGGTTTGTCAAACATTCCCAGTTGGACGTTCTCTGCATCTCTAATTGGAACATAATCACCTTCTCTCTGGTTCATGGCATCAGTTGAATACCCTGTGTTCAACTAAACACCTCAAGCAACTTGCCTAGATAAATTTGCTACAGGAGATAATTTTTTCAAAGGCTTTAAGAATAATAACAAGCATTAAGCATCTCTCATTCACTGATTCAAAAAGTTAACTGCAAAAACCAAACTCATTCACCAAGCTAAAGAATTATTGGTTCCAAGCCATCCAAAAGAGCTATTTTGCAAGACAATATGAGCCTAAATGGTCTAAAAAGGAAGCTGAAATTTAGCAGTTCACAATGCATTCAGATGTGGTTCAGAACATATAATTTTGTGACAAGCATGATAGATGATTATATATATAAAAATAAATAATGGTTTCTAATTATTTTTTCCAGCTCAACTTAATGGCCTGCAACATGATATGGAAAATGAAGACTCCCATGTCCAGGATCCCCCTTAGCAAAGAAAAACTAGTTGCCTGATAATATAGAGAAGCAGCAAACTCCTGTTATGGCCACAGATTTGCACCTCTCAAATACCAACAACTTTTAACTAACACTTACTACAACTAAGAACAGGCATATTGACCAAAAAATGTAGATTAAAAAACTATCTCATACAGCATCAGGCCATCACCAAACAAAACAGGCTAGCTATATTACTCGCTGTAAGCCTAACAGAAGGGCTACTTTTTTTCTCAAAAGGAGAAATTGCGTTATGCCCCAAAAGAGTATATGGTGTTTTAGAGCAGATTATCTATGCAGAGCTATAGAGTACCCTCATTCATTTATCCCAGAAATAAAATATAAAACTGGTGTTTCAGCTCCCGTCTACGCGTCCTCTGATGGACCTACATAACAAAATGAAATATGCTGGATGTTAAAAACAATGTAACATGCTGGATATTGAGTATTAGCAAAGAATCTCATGCATTTAATACAAAAAATCTCTAACATGAAAATTAGGGAGGGTAATTAAATCAACCAGGTAATCTTGCACCTATATTTATTTCAATGTAAGCATTCTAAAAGAATTGTAACATATGAAGACAAAAGCAGATCCCACCTCCAATGAAAGCGAGTTACATCCTAACACAAAAGTCATCACTTAGAGGAAAACAAATAGCATTTTTCAGGTAAAAAAGATTCAGCAACTAGGAATTAAGAAGCCACCAACATCCATGAAAGAGACACAAATAATTGTAAAAAATGAACATAATTTTCCAAGTAACAAAAACCTTGTACATTAACTGACATTGACATCGATTTGCACAAAGCGTTACAAAAATCCCTCCTTAATTGGGCTCCCATCAAACTAGATAATCATTGGACACATATAAGGCCGCATAATGGTTTGCATGAAAAGTGCACTCCCTTATGACAATGAATAGATAGAACTACCAAAGCTATCTCTGGAAAGAAAGATGAAAGAAAGGATTATTTGAAATTCTAGAATCCATGCAATGGTGATAAATTTGCAAATCTCATGAATACAACTAGATCCATCACGTAGCCATAAAACATAAAAAGTTTCATGCAATCATGGATTCTGTGAATGAGTAAGAGACAAAGGCAATTTGGCAGGAATGACAAATACCAGGTCCCATCAAGAAACTACCGCATGGGAGAGTGCCGTCCATGAAAATTTAAGAGAATAGAAGCACCTGATTTCTTAAACTAGAATATAAACAAGTTTAATAACAAGTTCAATCTAAGAACCGATCCAAGTATTCAAAATAATATCCAATCAAAATCCAACATCAAGTAGTAATTTTTATGAACTCCGATTGTGTCCCATCACAAAAGAATTTCACTAAATCCCAGCAAATTAATCGTTTACAAAACGAATTGAAGATACAAACTGTTTTTGAAGATTATAGCATAAACTACAGAGGCAACGCAAATAAACCCCTTTCTGTATACACTGTAAATCATCCAACAAAGTAAATATCTACGAAAATAATCCCAAACCCTCCAAACATATAACGAAAAGCATTAATTACTCCCAAAAAATTGCGTTCAAGCAATCATGCAGTGACCCCCAAAACCAGCAAGAACTTGAAAATTATGGGGGGAAAACCCATTTTTCAGCGAAGAAAGTGTCGAGAAGCTGCTAGCATCAAGAAATGTAAGTTGGAAAAAGTCTACTTTAGCATCAAGACATGCAAGCAAACAAACAAGATAACAAAATGGGCAAGAAAAAAAAACTTTTCCTTTTTCTTAGACTTGAAAATATTAATATCGACAAACAATGAAAACCCATCCATCGAGAAACATATGTTAAAGAAGATTACTTTATCATCAATTTCAAATACAAATGCTCCAACATGCAAGATTTTTTCCTTTTCTTTTTCAAAGAAGAAAAAAACAGAGATCGACAGAGAGAAATCTTACTACAAAGAAGTGAACTTTGCAGAGGAGATACAAGAGAAGGGTGCTTTAATTTGTTAGCAATTCCTCCATTTTAATGAAGGTAAAGAGAATATGGTGCTGCTGCGATTCTCTGTGGGTGATTAGTGAGCGAGTGCTGAGCCTAAAAGACTCGGTTTAGGGCGTCTCCAATAATGGGAGAGCTAAGATAAAAAAACTAATATATATATTTTTTAATTTTTAATTTTGCAGCTCCAATAGAGAGAGAGAGAGAGAGAGAGAGAGAGAGACAACATAATGACTTTTTTATTAATGAAAAACTAAAAAAATCAAAATAATAAAATAAATTCAATAAAGGGCAATCTAGATTATATCCCTGATCTATTCTTTTTCTCGATTAAGCTCATAATGTATAAATAAATTCTCAATTAAACCCTCACGTGGATTGAAATTAATAAAACTATTGAGTGAAACTCATGTGATTTTCCTTTTATCATAATAAAAAAAAACCCATCAAATTCCTTAAGTTCCCCCTCTCTTTGCGTCATGTTTATATACCCTGTTTAAAAATGTACTTACACTTATTTTTTATTTAGAATACATTAAAATAATATTTTTTTATTTTTTAAAAATTATTTTTAATATCAACATATTAAAATAATCTAAAAATATAAAAAAATATTAATTTAAAGTAAAAAAAAATATTTAATTTTTTTTAATAATACTTTTTAAAACAAAAAAAAAACAGTATTTTATATTCATTTATAAAGATTTTTTTTATGTAAGAAGAAATCGAATGAGTTTCACACTACACTTAATGTTTCTTAAACTTAAATTATTGAAAGGATCAATAAATTGAAAATCTACTGATACTTAGAGGATCAAATCATGATGAAGATTAGAATGGGGACCTAATCGAGATTGTTTCTATAGGTTGGGGACAGATTTGACAAAAAAGAAAGAACTTAATTTAATCTACAAAGCATCATCACCTTCAAATTTTTAGGGTTTATGCATTCCACCGCAAACTATATCTCTGTCTCTACAGTGTTCTTGTTCCAGTGAAGGAAGACAAACAAGAGGCCAAGAGAGCTAGAAGACGAGTGAAGCTATAGCTCCTTTTATTACTTGAGAAAACAAAAAAAAATCAGGTAAAGAAAATGCTTAGGACCTAGGGTTTTTATTAGTTCTATTGTTTTGAATGCAGAAACAGTGAAAATCTTTTTCTTGTTTTGTTAGTTGGGGTTTCTCATGGGGTTGGAGTTGGATTCATCGCATTTACTAGTCTCGGAGTCACCACAAACAGCTACCAAGAAATCAAAAAAGAAGAGGAAGAGAGAGAAGGAAAGGGATGACGGTGCCGCCGCAGCCCAACTCCAAAATGAACCAACCATCAATGAGCAGCCTCGTCTTGATGTCACACTCGAACTTGTCAACAACCAGGTTGACAAAACCCCACCTGTAGTGGGCTATTTCCCGTCTGGATATAACCCCCACAAAACAAATGACATCAACGATGCACAAGAACCAATCCTCCCACTAGCTGCACCACCAAGTGTCAAGCTTTATCGGAATGCGCAGAGGGCCAAGGTTGATAAAAGCTCCGGTGAAAAGAATGAGAAAGGGAGAACTTCTGAGAGGCTAGAGCTGGTAGTGAGCCCGAATGGATCGAGTGTTGAGTTCGTGGGCAATAGCTATAAAGGTGAGGCTATGGCAGCCCAGTTGTGCACTTATGCGCTCGGGGTTCTTGATAAGGCGACTCAGACTTTGAAGATTATGCCTATTGCTGGAAATAAGGTATTATTTCAGATAATAATTTGATTGTTTTGTTGTCTGTATGGTTGTTTACAGAATCAGGAGATAAAGAGAGGAAAGTAATGGATATTTAAGAACATTGTTTCCAAGTTTTTACTTGACTGTGTATAACAACTACACTCTTCAAACTTGTAGTTCAGGAACTGCGAAGTTCAGCTTGTTAAATTTAAGAAAATGAAGCATGTAAAATTGTGAAGCCTATTGTAAAATTCAAGCCACTGGTATATATTTTTTGTAAAATGTGAATTATTGAGAAATCAAGTTCATTTTCAGATTAGATATGTACCTTCCTGTAGCAGTCAACAACCTCTAATATTTTTTCTTGCTCACCTATAATTTTCCATCATAGTAAACTCCTAACATGTCTTTAAAAATGATGGTAGATACTTAGATTGGAACCAAAACTTCGAGGGTTGCTTGCTGCTGATAAGGAACATGCAAATTTTGAAAATGGTGAGATTACTGCAGAACAGAGAGCGGCCAGGATAAGGCAGCTTAATGTTCAATATGGACCAAAGAAATCTATAATCCAGGTATACTCTTTTTCTAAGTTGTTGAAGAATGCCTCTTATTTCTATTCAATTGGAGGTTCCCTTGGGTATCTCAAAGGTCTTCGCAGTTGTTTTATCAATTTGTGAGTGATGAATGTGTTTAGTTCTTCATTGTTATTATAATGCATGTATTATTGATCATGATTGTGTAACAAAATAGAATTTGTCTTGGACCATCTGTAACTAAGGAGACAATAAATCTTGCTTTTTTTGCTATTTGACTGGCAAGGTGGGAGTCTTGCATCTCATGCTGTATCGGTAATTTTTTTGCTCTAGCAAAGAAACGGTGGTTGTGAAAAAAAATCCTTGAACAAATTGCTCATTTAGATTTTTCCTAAAAGGGCTTAAAAGATTTACAACTTCTGCACATTTAAGTTACATATCGGCATAAAACAATTGATTATAATATGTATATAACTTGTACATCTGGAATATTTGAATCATTTTCTTTCTTTTGAAAAAGATAGGTGGGATTTGTGATTATTTATCTAAATGCATGCTAAATGTTTGTCATCTTTTAGCAATTTGAGTGTTATGTTATCCTGAAAAGGTTCATGTTAGATCCTTAGTTTTCTTGGATTCAATTCTTTTCATGAGAAGGAATAGTTGGAGCTACAACATCCAAATTAGATCCTTAAATTCATTTCTTGAGTGTTTCTGCAAAATGAGATTCCTTGGTAGAACAAATGATTTTCTTCACCCATGCTTTGGTTCAAATTGAATGAACATCTTGTTAGTTGGAAAGTGTGTGGTTCTGTTGGAAGCATTTGCGGACAGCACTGAATTATTTGTTGCCCTGCAGGATAAAAAAATGCAGGCTCTGAGGAAGGGAGATGATCCTCTTTCTCAGAAGGATCTGGGCAGGAAAATTGAAAATGCCCCAATAAACAAGGATGCTCTTGAAAGTACCAGTGGCCACAGTGCTCGAAATATTCCACCTTATAATTCTTCTGCCATTACCCCCCAGGAGGCTTATCCTTTGGACGGGATTATTCTCACTGGAGAGTGGGATTTCCTTGAAGATATTTATAAGATTTTGCAAGTAGGAGGAGAAGTAGCAAGCAATGCTTACCCAACTTTTGTTTGCAACAGGGTCCAGAAATTGCGGGAGATTCAGGTAAAGTAATTGAAGGGTGCATGGAATGTTTTTGCTAACATGTTAATGGGAATTCACTTTTGACTAATTTATTGTAACTTTTGGTTTTTGAAATTTCCCTGTAATGAAATTGTGTATGAGGCAATCATAATTTCACTAAGAACAAATTGTGGGGGTTACATTCTTCGTGATGCATTTTAAACATACCATTTCCTAGATGTATGTTAAACAAGAAAAGATGAAATTTTAGCAAATTTCACAAATTTTATTTTGTATGTGTTTAGGGTTGTAGTGGAATATTCCTTTTGGGAGAAGCATGGTAGATAGCTGATGATTTGTCATTTTAGTTAAATAGCTGGATAATTTCACATTCTTGATTTTACATCCTCAATTGGCTTTGGTCTTAAGAACCATACCTTTCCAGCATTTTATTGTTCAAGATGTCTTGCTTACACACAAGGTTGGTGAAATGTAGTTGAAAATTTCTAAATTTTCATAGATAAATAGTATTCATGTTATCAGTCATGAGGTGTTCTTTTGTGTTCATATTTCTTGGCTGGGAACAGCAATGGCACTGATACTTATATTGTGCCTGTTCTAGGATGAGGTGGAGAAGAAGAGACTTTCATGTATTTTCTCATACATCACTCATCTTATAAAGTTTAAAGATCAGCATTCTATGGATGGTGCAGCCTCTGCTAGGAACCATCAATTTCCGAGCATCATACGGCAGAAATTTTTTGAGATGTTTAATCCTGAAACAAGAAGGCTGTCAGTTGACAAGATTGATCTTCTCATTAGTTATGTTTTGGTTCTCACTTTATATGCTGATGATTTCCGGACTTTTCCGGCAGATGTAAGCAATGATCTAAGAATGAATCCTGCTACTGTGAAATCTCATTATCGCAATCTGGGTTGCAAGATGGAACGTGAGAAGAACAAGTATTTGGTAACGCTTTCTGTCCCTCTCGAGTTTCCGCAACCAAAGAGGAAGTTTCGGAATCGATAAATTACTGTCATTTTCTATCATGGGAATTGTTTTAGTTTTGGGGTTCTAAGCTGGCAGGAAGTGCCATGGTTTTAGGATCCTGGCATCTGGGTTGAGTGTGGTTTCTTTAGTTCTAGGAACAGTTTCAGATTATAGCCATTCAATTCTAGTTATGGTTGAGATGAAGACAACAGAATACAGTTTTACCAGTTGTTTTTCTGAACTAATCTTGTATGAATTCCCTATTGACTTGTGTGATGAAACTCTAAAGACTCACTTGTTCTAAAACCTCTGATAATTTGAGAGTTGTGTAGTTAGTTACTGTAATTTCATTAAAATTGCCGAAGCCATTTTGGGAGTGTTTCAAGATCTATAAATTTACAGAACATGGGACCGAGCAAAGAGCAGGCAAGTGTACAGTACTATAGTTTTTTTGATTGTTCTATTAGTCTTTGAAATTTTTAATTCACCCAGCATGTCGGGTCGGGTGGGTAAGTTTGATGACCATAATAAATCATATAGTCGGGTGGGTGCCTGTTACAATTCCGTCATCTTAGATTGCAGCTCTTACGTTTAAATGTCGTCATCTTCATCTAGCGTATTGGTTTTTGCATAATTATTAAATTTAATAACTAAATAGTTATGTGATATCATAAGTTTAATAACTACATAATTATGTTTATTTTCTAAAATTAATTACCAATACTAAAGTGTAATATGATTTTGTACAAGTTTTATACATAAATAATTTTTATTTAAGAGTGTGTATTAGAGAATAATATAAATTATAATTTAAAATTTTAATTTTAATTACAAAATTCACACCACTATGTATTTCTTTGATGTTTTATTTTCTGTTTTGATTTTTTCTTTTTTTGTAAGGAAATTCATAACTTCTACCAATATGCCATGACATCCTAGCCCTAGCTTTGCTTTTGATCAAATGCTTAATTTGGATATATTTTTTCTTTTATATGAAAAAGTTAGTCAATCAATCTATCTCAAAAATTTGAGAATTAGATCCACCATATGAGAGAGGATAAATGGAATAGCTTAGAACCTGCCAGGGACATTAAAATTAAGTATCGTAAAATCGCATCTACCATGAATTGAGTGAAATCTTGCAATTATCCAAGAAACTTCATATTACTATTATATTTATCATACTCTTTTTAGATGCGGTTTAACCATTAGTAGAGTCAAATTATCAAATATTATCTCAGATATTTTGGTAAGATTTAAAGAGTTGTTGAGTTTTTCCTAGATTGCATAGAATATATATACGAAAGGGTTTCAAATTTCATATTGAAAAAACATAATTTTTTTCATGGAAACATAGAATATATATACGAAAAGGTTTCAAATTTCACATTGAAAAGATACTATGTTATCCATTTAGGTTAAAATATTTAAACCAAAAGGTTTTTTTATCCCACGTTGAAAAATCATAACTTTTTTCTTAGAAACATAGATTATATATACTAATGGATTTCAAATCTCTCATTAAAAAAAAAACACTGGGTTTTGCAGGGCTGTTGCCCCGGCCTGTCTTTTATTAAACCCGGATCAGTCCAGCCATCAGGTCGACCTACCGGGCGGGCAGGGTTTTATAACTAGGGGTTTTGGATCTATTTGAGTTTTCTTTAGTTTTTTTTTTCTCATGTTTTCTTAGGTAAGCTAGATCTAGATAACAAAACAATGTACTTCTTCAAATATACCCGTGTTTTTTTTTAATACAATTACACTTAAAACAAAAAAAAAGAAGAAGTTACATCGAACCCGTCCAGCAAAGAAAAAGTGAAATGAAAAAAATGCTATTTGGAAGCTAAATTGAGAGTTTAAATTGTCAACTTTATATCTAGGCAATGATTTTTATTACAGAAAAATAAAAGAAAGAAATATTACATACCGATTCTATAAAACCAATGGAGTAAGAAGAGAAAATCTCTTCCAACGAACAACTACACGACGAGAATGGACCGTAAAAAAATTCAGTACACATAGGTTATCCATATCTCAAGCTTTTAAACTGACAAAGCATTATATACAAAGCATCTGAAAAACAACATAAAAGAGACATTCAACCAACACACATGTTTAAAGGGCAAAAAAAAAAAAAAAAGAGGACCAAAGCATTGTCTGATCAAGGCCTTACTCAAAAAAACAAATGAGGTAACATTCGCCAACCTGCCCCATTTTATTTCATTACCTTATCTCATTGCACACATCATGATATACCCAACACACAACTTAGCTAAATAAAAACATAAAATCTTAGCATCAAACTTGCTTTAGATGTGCATATAATGCATAAAAAGCATGGGGCATTGTTATGTTGACAAAACAATGCATCCACAATCTAAGTTATTATGTTCCAAAAATCTATCGCGGAAAGTGGATGAGTAGGTGTATTCGTGTATCCTTTAAAACAACATTCAATGATAAAATCTATCAAGGCCTGACCTTTTATAATTTACAAGGTTTGTATTGAAGGTTAAATTCTCCTAACTCTATAGCTCATTTGACTAGGTGTCCAGATAATTCTAGCTTGTGTAGAACTTATCTCAACGATTGATCTATTAGTACTAAAAAAACCGATTAAACCGATTAAAATTTTTTTAAAAAATTTCGGTTCAGTTTGGTTTCGGTTTTAAAAACCTGAAACCGGCAAAACCCAAACAGAATCGAACCGGTTCAGTTGGGGGTACTATAAATAAAAAAAAACATGTGCTTATTCTTAACCCTAGCATCCACTGGACTCCAGCCGTCTTTCTCCTTACTCCTAAGCCACTCCCTCACAATTCATATTTCACACTTTCACCTTCACGCACAGATCTGTAATTGTAACTAAAGGTATGGCCAGTGGGAGGTTCTCTGCTGCTTATAAGAAGGACAATGATAAGAAGGAGATAAGATCAGAGTCCTACCTGTAGGATTTCTTCGACTCCATAGGCTTTTTCGCTTCCCAATTCAGGCATTTTCTTTAGGCACTTGATACTTATTATAAAGAGATGGAGATGAGTGCCCATGGCTCGAGCAAATGCAAGTTTCTGCATATTAATGTGTTTTGCTAGATCTAACTGTAGCCTGAAATTCCCCTGCTTTTGGTTGTGATTGTAACTTTTTTGATTGTTGATTTGTTTTTTAAATACTTTATGTTCATAATTCGATTATGTTGAAAATTAATATAGTGTTTTGAGATGTTTCTGTTTATTTTCGTTGATAAACTCTTGCTTGAATGATAGCTTACATTGAAGCTTGAAGGAAAAAATAGGTTTTCTGATTTTTATGTAAAAAACCGAATCGAAACCAGTCAGTTTGAACCGGTTCCAGTTTGAATTTTTCAGTTTTTCAAAATTTTATTTTGGTTAGTTTTTTAGATAAAAACCAAACCGAACCGAAAATGCTCACCTCTATGCCAAACCCACGTTATCTTGAAGTTGACTGACTGCCAAGTCCAACTGTCTTGGGTCTAATATGTTTGCACGACCCATGTGACCGTGGACTTGACACATTGTCAAGTCTAAGCACCTTGGGTCTGCCATGTTTGTCAGATCTACGTTAACTTAGACTCATAGTTATTAGACTCGACCCGGGAGTTGATTTGGCCAAGGAGCTGGGTTATATGGGTTGACCCGGGTCAACCTGAATCAACCCATTTTTTATTAAATTGAAGTTTTAATAATTCATATGAAAAAATTTAAGAAACAATCCATATGAATATAGACTATACATGTTATAAATTATTAATTTTTATTACATGCACCCATTTTTTTTTAAATGAAGGGCATTGTGAAAATACAACTGAATACAAGTTATTTTTTGCATAGTTATCAGACCCGACCCGGGGTTGACCTGGCTAAGAAACCGGGTCCTAGATTACACGGGTCAACCCTGATCAACTTGAATTATCCTGAATCAACCCGGAATTTTTTTTAATAGAAGTTTTAATATTTCATATTAAAAAATAATTCATGTGAATATAAATTATACATGTTATAAATTATTAATTTTTATTACATGTATACCACTCATTTTTTTTTAAATGAAGGGCATTGTGGAAATACAACTGAATACAAGTTAATTTTTGTTTTCACAAAAATTTTAATTTATTCTGCTATATACGGAGACACACACACACAATATATATATATATATATATATATATATATATATATATATATATATAATTGATAATTTACAAGTACTTGTCAATAAGAGTTTCCTATAACAATGCTTTTGTGCCTTTCGTCATATTACTCTTATTTTTGGCCAAAGGGAAGGAATATTTGCGTGTATTATTGCTCCAAACAGAGGTCTAGATAGCAGTTCATGAGGATAATGAGTTATAATTAAATTTATACATCAATCTTGCACGTTACTCTATTGAAAATAATGCTTGTTGACTCCCAAAAATTATGTCCACAAAACTAAGAGATTTCAAGAACAAATTAATGCCAATTATGGAAAAAAAACATATGAAAAAAAAAATATCTTAATTAGATTTTGTCGGGTTGCCCGGATCACAGGTCAACTAGGTTTTGCCTGGTTTTTACTCATTCTAATTTTTTACCTTACCCATACTAGTCCAACTATTAAATCAATTGAATCCTGAGTCGACCCATTAAGCGGCTAGATTTAATAACCATGCTAAGTACTCTTATGGTTCCTCTCTAGAAGGGCTAAATTTGGGATTTTTAGAAAAGAACCAACATCGATGATTTAAGAAGATAGCGGTCAATATCACTGAGGCTTGTGGCCCAACGATCTTGACAAGGTTTCCTTGTCTATGCCTTCTGGATTCGAGCCTCAGCGTGCACGCTTATCATCCCCGCGGTGTCTTACCTGCTTACTGGGCTTGCAGGGTGTTCAGTAGGTCCGGAGATTAATTGTGGTGCGCGTAAGTTGGCCCGGCCATCCTGGATTAAAAAAAAAGAAGAAGAAGAAGATACTGGTAAATAATAGTTAAAAAATCAATTAAATAAAAGGTTTTCAAAGATAAAGAACTAAGATGTTATCAAATTGAAAATGTAGAGACTAAAGAATGATTTACTTAAGCAAAAAAAGAAAAAGAGGCAAATAATATGGCACAACTTTTCTCTCAAGTTGTTTTAGGCTTCTCCTAGGCTCCTCATCAGTTTCAACTGGTAAGTGCAACACCCCTTCAATTCTTTCTTTGACAACATGTGATTTTGTGTTTTCACTGTTTAGAGAGAGGGGCTGAATATCATACGTGTTTTCTGTTGTTGTGTTTAAAGGAGATCGATTGTTTTTGCTTATTTTAGTTGAAAAAAAGAGCTAAGAAATACAAAAACAAACTATATATACTACATAAAAATACTAAAAAAAATAACATAAAAAATAGGTTAAAAAAAATAAACAAGCTGAGGTGGGTTTACCTTGGATCCAGGAAAACCCAAGTTTTATGTGGAAAAGGTCTCACCTTTTTTTAGTTTTTTCTTGTGATTATTAGCAAGGCTGGTTTTACTCCTTTCCTGGCTGTTTAATTTCCATCACCAATATTATTGCTTTTTATTTCTTGGGTTTTTTTTTTTCTTTTTCTTTTTCTGTAGCATTGATTTTGATGTTAAGGGTTGTTGGTGGAGATAGGATTTTGTTATCTTGGTAAAAAGGTGAAGAATTTGATAATATGCTTTGGAGTTCTAAGATGACTAACAATTACAAAGTTAGATCCATTATTTCTCACCTGATCTGGTTGAACCAATTTCATTCTGCTTGATTTGATTTCTGAATATCATTTTTATGAGAAAAAAAAGATTGATGGGTCATTGAGACTTCATTGGATGGAAGAAGTGTTGTTAGAAGTTCCAAGCTTTATCGCATGTTCAAATGTGGAAGGAGATGAAGAGGATGAAAACCAATAGATTTTGTGAGAGTGACTTAGAATTGGAGTTGTAACTTTTGATTGAACATATAGACAGGGGAATTGATGGAAGAGATGTCCCCAGCACTTGCAATGACACTTAGTTTAGGCAATTTGATGTGTGATAACTCAGGGATTGCATCCCATGTAGAAATTACACGGCTAAAGATTGTAATAGAGACTGCAAGTATGCTGTCTGATCCTGTAAAGGTAGTGTCTGAGGATTCTCTTTCTGGGGGTGGTGGAAGCTGCAGTCATGCTATGAATGAGCTGAACTTGACCACCTTGTCAACAATGGATGATGGTGGCATTGGAAAAACATTTGTGTTGAATATGCATGTTTGAGAAAGGAAATGGTTCCATAGCTAGTGATGCTGTGATCTAGGAAAGTTAGGAAGATGAAGTGTTCTCAGATGTGGAGGACCGTAATGGAATTATCACTAAGGAGTTATTGGTATTGGATGCAGGATCTGAAATAAGCTTACCAAAGTATGTTGAAATGGAAAATACCAAAAGTATTGCTAAGACTATTATTGTGGAGTCAACAAATGAGGAGCAGGTGCCTTCAGCTAAACTGCTTCTTGCGGCAGTAAGCCCAAATGCAGAAATCTATGATGGATCTGACATTAAGGCATCGGCTGTGTTTCTTAAATTTCCTAGTAAGAAGAATCTCGTTGGAGGACCTACACGGAGTGTTTTTGAGCTTGATCGTGTTCCTCTATGGGGTTCTGTATCTATATGTGGAAGAAGATTGGAAATGGAAGATGCTGTTGCAGCTTTTCCTCGATTTGCAAAAGTTCCTATCAAGATGCTTATTGGTGATCGTGTTGTTGATGGCATCAGTGAGAGTTTGACCCACCTGACCAGTCATTTTTTTGGTGTTTACGATGGCCATGAGGGTGCACAGGTACATCTATAAAGCTAGATGTTTATTTGACTACCCTCATATAGGATATACTGCAATTCCATATCTATGTGGAATTTATTGAGGCATACGACTCGACTGCATAATTTTGGAGGATTTTGAAAGAATTACTAGTTGTGCATGTAAAATCAGATTGATGTATATTGCTTGGTGATGCATCATGCATATATAGAATCCTAGCATTTCATTGTTATTACCACCTGTTCCTACATGATCTTTTCATTTCTTTATCTATTCAAAATGACTTCTTACAGGAAACATTGTTTTACTTCAGTCTGCAACATGGATTTGTGTTGTGAATAATTGGAGAACCCATGACTTTAACTTGTGCATGTTTAAACTCATCCCCGTTGGTTTAATTTCTGTAAGATGAATAATTGCTTGCTTTTGGATTTGTGAGCATGATTTGTAGGCATCTCATGCAAGTTGCTAATTATTGTCGTGATCAAATCAATTTGGCCTTGGCTGAAGAGGTTGAAAACATTAAAAACAATTTGAATGTTGGGATTATTTGGGGAAATCAGCAGGTGCAATGTTTAGACAGAGACCTTTAGCTAGTGGCTTATAGCTCATATGTTTCATCTGTGATAGTTCTTTATGTCTGCATTGCGGATGATGTCATATTAGTGCAGAGTGCTACGAAAGGATTGGGGCTTGTTTTTGTTGTGGCTAGATAGGTCATAAGATCAGAGAGTGCCCTAGAAGATAGTCATTAACTTTGGGGTATCTGCTTCAGTCCAGCCTTCTATTCAGGCACCATCGATGAGCCAGTCTGTGGCTGATGATGGTAGAGGTTTTAATGGCTGTGGTTAGAGAGGTCGGGGTGCAAGTGACAGAGGCCAAATATAACAGGGTCAGGGGCATGCTAAAGTCTTTGGCTTGACTCAGTAGGATGCCCAGACATCCAACACAGTTGTTTCAAGTATTCTTTCTATTTGCTCTTTTGAAGCAAAAGTTTTGTTTGATATGGGTACAACCCATTCATTTATGTCCTCATATTTCCTCATGAGTTTAGATATGCAACCAACTTTGTTAAGATCCTTCATTTCAGTTTTTACTCCCTTAGATGAATTAATATTAGTGAAGTATGTATTCAGATAGTGAAATAAAGATTGAAGATATGATCTTTATTAGAGACTTAAATGTCTTAGATATCATTGGTTTTGATGTGATTTTGAGAATTGATTGGTTGATAAAGCATAGGGCTTCGGTAAATTGTTGGGGTAAGAAAGTAGTGTTTGATCTAGATGAAGAAGTTGGGTCGGTATTTTAGGGAGATAAAATTGTGTCTTCATCAATTATGTTGTCGGTTATCTCGATGCAAATGGTGCAAAAAGGGTACAATGCTACCTAACATATATAATGAATGTAGAGAAGGATGTTCCTTAGACCAAGTCTCTATATTCAGGGAGTTTATCAATGTTTTTCCCGACGACTTACCTGGATTGTCTCCGTATAGGAAGATTGAGTTTTGTATTGATTTGGTTCCGGGTACCGAACCAATATTAATGGCACTATATAGAATGACGCTTGTAGAATTGAGGGAGCTAAATAAACAATTGCAGGATTTGTTGGATAAGAAGTTCATCTGGTCGAGTGTGTCCCCTTGGGGAGCCCTAATGTTGTTTGTAAAAAAGAAAAATGGGTCAATGATTGCTCACTTTCAGGTTAAGCTAGATTTGTTTGACAAGATAAAAATAACTCAGAAGAAATATGATTCCCTACTCAGGATCAGAAATGAGGTTGAGTAGGGTAAGGCTGCAGGTTTTGTAATTGGTGATGATGATGTGTTGAGTTATGAGAATAGATTTTGTGTACTGATATAGATGATTGAGAAGAAAATTAATAGCAGAGACACAGACAGTTTACACAGTGAATCCGGGTTCCACCAAGGTGTATAAAGTTTTTAAGTTGTGTTATTGGTGGAATAGGATGAAGGCTGATGTACCAGACTTTGTTTTTAGGTGTTTGACCTGTCAGAGGGTAAAGGGTGAACACTAGAAACCTCCTGAATTGTTGCAACCATTGTTTATTCCAAAATAGAAGCGGTAAAGGATCACAATGGCCTTTGTGACATGATTGCGTAGGAGTCAAGAGGGTTATGATTCAATATGGGTGATTGTCGAGAGGTTGACAAAATCAACCCATTTTCTGCCAGTTAAGATTACTTATGGATATGCGAAGTTGACGAAATTATTTATTAGCGAGATTATGCAATTGTATGAAGTGTCAATTTTGATAGTTTCAGATAGAGGTTCGCATTTTACATCGTGGTGTTGGGTGAAGTTCCTTGAAGCTATGAGTACTAAAGTGCAGTTGAGTACAACTTTTCACCCTCAGACAGATGGTCAGATCTTAGAGGATGTGTTAAGGGCTTGTGTTATGGATTTTGGAGTTGGTTGATGTAAGTTCCTACCATTAATAGAATTTGCTTACAACAACAGTTACGAGGCTAGTATAGAGATGATGCCTTATGAGGCTTTGTATGGTCACAAGTGTAGATCACTGGTTTATTGGTTTGAGGTTAGTGAGAAAAGGCTAATAAGACTACAATTGATTTGGATTACCTAAGAGAAGATAGAGGTTATTAGAAAGAAGTTTCAAACAATTCAAAGTAGACAGAAGAGTTACGCAGATAGAAGAAGGCGTGACTTATAGTTTTTAATGGGTGATTGTGTGTTCTTAAAGGTATCATCGACCAAAGAAGTATTCAGGTTTGGGAAGAAAGACAAGTTAAGTCATCGATTTATTAGACCGTATGAGATTCTATAGAGAATTTGAGCATTTGCTTATAACGCATTACCACCGAACTTGTCTGCTATACATCCAATATTCCATGTTTCTATGCTACGGAAGTACATGTCAGATTCATCTCTTGTGTTAGAAATTCATTCAGTTGAATTGAGAGATGATATGAATTATGAGGTGCAACCGGAATCTATAGTGGACCGACAAGTGAGGAAGCTTAGGTAGAAAGACATAACTTCAGTGAAGGTGATGTGGAAATGTCATTTGTGTGAGGAAGCGACATGGGAGCTTGAGGATAAGATGCGTGAGTATCCTCATCTTTGTGATAATCTCGGTAAGTATTCAATTGTTTCTATTAAGTTTCAAGGATGCAACTTTTATAAGGTGGAGAGATTGTAATGTTTTGAAAATAAAAGAGAATAGGAAAAGGCAACAAAGCTCTTGAAGGCTTAGAAGTAGGTATAAATGAATAAGGGGTATTGTGGTAATTGAATAAAACTTTGATAAGTATAAATAAAAAAAAAGATAGGGATATGAAATTTGAAAGTGAGAACTAGCGGAGAGAAGAAAAAGGAAATAAGAAGAAGAGAAAAGAGGTAAAGATAAGGAAGGAAAAAAGGGTTAGAGAAAATAAGTTTAAAAGGTAAGATTTATGTTTCGATGTGTATAATTGTGTTATTTAGATTTGATTTTCTGTTTTGTTAAAGATTAGAGATTTGAAGATTTTGTTTTGAGTTTGATTGATGCATTGATTTGAATATTATGAATTAATTGTTATGGATAATGAGTTATTTAATTAATTTTGGAAGATTTTAGGTAAATATTTATGTTGTTTAAATGATGAATTTGAGTTATAGATTTTGGTAAATCAGTAGGTGATAAGTGGAAAGATCTGGATTTGAGGTTGAAGATGATAAAATTTTAGTTTGGTACCTCAATTTGTGAAAATTACATTTAGTCCTAAAGCTTTGAAAAAATTACAGATTGGTCCCTGTAGCATAATTCGAGATTCTGGGCAGAATTGAGGATGAATTATGAGCAAAATTATAGTATGGTTATGAATTTATGATATTTTCAGTTTGGTCCTTCAATTTGACCCTAAAGAAATTTGATAAAATTCTAGAATGGTCCCTGGAGCATAATTTGCCCATAATTCAACCTCAGTTCTGTTCAGAATCTCAAATTATGCTTCGGAGACCTTTCTGCAATTTTATTAAAATTTTAGGTGGTCAGATTGTAATTTTGTCAAATTTGATGACCAAACTGAAAATGTCATAAATTCATAATTATTCTGAAATTTTACCTATAATTCATTTTCAGTTCTGTCCAGAATCTCAAATTATGCTCCAAGGACCATTCTGAAATTTTATCAAATTATTTGGGTCAAATTGTAATTTTGTCAAATTGAAGGACTAAAATGAAAAAAAGTCATAAATTCATAACTATACTGAAATTTTACCCATAATTCATCCTCGTCCAGAATCTCCAATTATGCTCCAGGGGCCAATATGTATTTTTTCAAAGTTCAGTTACTAGACTGTAAGTTTCACAAATTGATGAACCAAACTGAAATTTTTTCATCTGCAACTGCAAACCTATATTTTTTCATAGATCGCTTAATGATATATTAAAATTTCTAACTCAAATCCATCATTTAAACAAAACATAACTCAAAATCATTATCTTTACCTAAAATCTTCGAAAATCAACTGAATAATTCATTACCCATAATATTCAAATCAATTCATCAATCAAACCCAAAACCCTTATATTTAACAAAACAGAAAATTAAAGCTAAATAAAACATTTATACACATCAAAGCATCAATCTTTTTAAATTTATTTTCTCTAACTTTTTTTTCCTTCCTTTGTCTTTCTGTATTTTCTCTTCTTCCTTTTTCTTCTCTCTTGCTAGCTCTCACTCTCAAATTTCCGATCCCTCTTTCTTTTTTTTTTCCTTTTTTTTTTCTATTTATACTTATCAAGTTTTATTCAATTACCACAATACCTCTTATTCATTTATACTTACTTCTAAGCCTTTAAGGGCTTTGTTGTCTTTTTCTATTTTTTTTTTATTTTCAAAACATCACAATCTCCCCATTTTATAAAAGTTTCATCCTCAAAACTTAATAGAAATGATTGAATACTTACCGAGATTATAAAAAAGATGAGGGTACTCCTCGAGCATCTTGTTCTCGAGCTCCCATAGCGCTTCCTCGCATGAATGATTGTTCCACATCACCTTCACTGAAGCTATATCCTTCGACCTAAGCTTTCGCACTTGTCGTTCCATTATAGCTTCCGGTTGCACCTTATAAGTCATATTATCTCTCAATTCAACTGGATGAATTTCTAACACATGAGATGGATCCGACATGTACTTCCGTAGCATAGAAACATGTAATATTGGATGTATAACAGATAAGTTCGGTGATAGTGCTAACCTATAAGCAACTACTCCAACACTTTTTAGAATCTCATAAGATCCAATGAATTGAGGACTTAACTTGTCTTTCTTCTAAAACTTGAATACTTTTTTGGTTGGTGATACCTTTAAGAGCACAGAATCACCCACTGAAAACTCTAGGTCACGCTTTCTTCTATCCGCGCAACTCTTCTATGTACTTTGAACTGTTTGAAACTTCTTTCTAATCACCTCTATCTTCTCTAAGGTAATTCAAATCAACTGTAGTCTCATTAGCCTTTTCTCATTAACCTCAAATCAATAGACTAGTGATCTACACTTGTGACCATACAAAGACTCATAAGGCACCATCTCTATACTAGCCTTATAACTATTGTTGTAAGCAAATTCTATTAATGGTAGGAACTTATTACAACCAACTCCAAAATCCATAACATAAGCCCTTAACATATCCTCCAAGATCTGAAAAGTCATGTTAGACTGACCATCTGTCTGAGGGTGAAAAGTTGTACTCAACTGTACTTTAGTACCCATAGCTTCATGGAACTTCACCCAAAACCATGATGTAAACTACATACCTCCATACAATCGCACAATCTTGCTAATAAACAATTCCGTCAATTTCGGATATCCATAAGTAATCTTAATTGGCATAAAATAGGTTGATTTTGTCATCCTTTCGACAATCACCCATATCGAATCATAACCCTCTTGACTCCTAGGCAATCATGTCACGATGTCCATTGTGTTCCTTTCCCGCTTCTATTTTGGAATCAACAATGGTTGCAACAATCCAGGAGGTTTCTAGTGCTCACCCTTAACCTTCTGACCTAGAAACAAAGTCTGGTACATTAGCCTTCATCCTATTTCACCAATAACACAACTTAAGAACTTTATACACCTTGGTGGAACCTGCATGCACTGTGTAAACTGTCTGATATGCCTCTACCATCAATTTTCTCATTGGATCATCTATATTAGGTACACAAAGCCTATTCCCATATCTCAGCAAATCATCATCACCAATCACAAAACCTGCATCCTTACCCTACTCAACCTCATTTCTGATCCTGAGTAGGGAATCATCTTTCTTCCAAGCTACTTTTATCTTGTCAAACAAATCTGGCTTAACCTGATAGTGAGTAATCATTGCTCCAGCTTCACTAAGGTCAAATCTGACTCCTTCGTCCACTAACCCATGCAGCTCCCTAATTAGAGGTCTTTGTAACTCTTGAATAAGAGCTAAGCTCCCTGATGATTTTCTACTCAGAGCATTAGCAACTATATTTGCCTTATCTAGGTGGTATTATATGGTACAATGATAATCCTTTAGCGGTTCCATCCATCTCCTCAGCCTCAGCCTTAGATTTAGATCCCTCTGTTGAAAGATGTACTTCAAACTCTTGTGATATGTGAAGATCTCATAAGTTTCGCCATATAAATAATGCCTCCAAATCTTCAAATAAAAAATTATAGCCGCCATTTCTAAATTATGCGTAGGATAGTTCTATTCATACTTCTTCAGTTATCGTGAAGTATAGGCAATAACCTTGCCATTATAACAATATCTAACTTGCCATTATAACAATATCTAACTGGTGTGGGGGAATCACTGTTCCCCCGCACCTAAATCATTGTGGATTACAACAGTAATTCACAGTGATTCTTCCCTTTTTTTTGCTAACTTTTCTCTTTTTTTTCATTTTTTTTCAAAATTATTGTTTTTTCAACTTTCCTATTTTTTTTTCATTTATTTTTTATCCAAAATTATTTTTGTTGATTTTATTTTTCAAATATTGACATGGTTAAAATTTGTACTTTATAATTTTTTTCTTTAAAATACTGTGGATTGCTGCGATATTTTTCCACATAATTTTTCTATTTTATTTCTTTATTTTTCAAAACTATATTTGTCGATTTATTTTTAATATTGAGCTGATTGAGAATATTTTTTTGTAATTTTTTTCTTTAAAAAATTGTTGATTGCTACGGTGTTTCTCCGCATGGTTTTTTTATGATTTCTCTGAAATTATATTTTTTTATTTTATTTTTTAATATTGAGCTGGTTAAAAATTACAGTTACAATATGTGAGGAAATCACCGTAACTTTCCTTGAAAATTACTGTTGATTGCTACAGTGTTTTTTTCCACATGGTTTTTTTCTGTTTTTTTTTAATGTTTTTCCCTAAAATTATCTTTGTTAATTTTATTTTTTAAATATTAAGCTGATTAATAATTGCAATTACAAGTTTTTCCTCACAAAACACTATGGATTGATACAGTTTTTCCTCACATGGTTTTTTTCCAGTTTTTTTTTGTGTTTTCTTTTTTTTGTAATATTTTTTTCCAAAATTATCTTCGTTGATTTTTTTTTAATATTGAGTTGGTTAGAATTTAATTTTGTAATAAAACTTAATCATGTGGGGAAAGCATTATAACTTTGCTCATAAAACATTGTGGATTGCTACAGTGTTTCTCCCGCATGGTTTTTTTTGTTATAATTTTTTTCAAATTATCTTTTTCAATTTTAATTTTTTAATATTGAGTTGTTTGTAAATTACAATTACAAGTCATTACAAATAAGGCTAAATCATGTGGGGAAGCACTGTAGCTTTCATCACAAAACACTGTGAATTGCTACAGTGTTTCCAGCATGATTTTTTTTTCTTTTTTTGGTGTTTGTTTTGTTTTTTTTCTAAAATTTTCTCTGTCGATTTTTTTTTAATATTGAGCTGATTAATAATTTAACTTTGTAATTTTTTCTTTAAAACACAGTGAATTGTTGCAGTGTTTTCCTATGTGATTTTTTTATGATTTTTTTCCAAAATTATCTTTGTTGATTTTTTTTTGAATAATGAGTTGGTTAAGAATTATAATTACAATAAAGCTAAATCATATGGGGAAAGCGTTGTAGATTTTCTCACAAAACACTGTGGATTGCTACAATATTTCTCTAAATAGTTTTTTATTTTATTTTATTGGGAAAAGCGCAATAGTTTTCTCACAAAACATTATCAATTGCTACAACGTTTTTCCTCATGGGTTTTTTTTCTTTCAAAATTATCTTTGTTGGTTTTTTTTAATATTAAGTTGGTAGAGAATTTAGCTTTGTAATTTTTTTTTCTTTTTATTAACTGAAAAGTTAAATCATGTGGCGAAAGTACTGTATCTTTCCTCATAAAACACTGTAGATTACTACAAATCATTTTGTTCAGTCTCTAAGCTTTTGATCACTAACACAACTTTTTTTTTCGCCATGAAATATTTACTCCATCATACCTTTAATTTCTATTACTTATCTAGCGTTGATTCACAATTATAACACTATCAAGTGCATTTGTTTTATAAGCCCGCGGCAGCGCGCGGGCATGTCATCTCGTACTGCATTAGAACACATCCTAACCCCACTCTTGAAGTATCACAATACACTATATAACCACCCGAACCTGATGCTACTGCTAGAATAGGCGTTGTAGTTAATCTCTGCTTCAACTTTAAATTTTTTTTCTTACAAGCTTCAAACTATTGAAACTTAACATTCTTATGAGTTAACTTAGTCAATGGAGCAGAAATTGAAGAAAAGTTCTCCATAAACCTTCGATAGTAGGTGACCAAACCTAAGAAACTTCTAATCTCTGTTGCTGAAATAGGCTTAAGCCACTGCTTAATTGCTCAATCTTTTAAGGATCAACCTCAATCCTATTCTCTTATGTGCCCAAGAAATGCTACACTCTCCAACCAAAACTCGCTCTTTGAGAATTTGTCATAGAACTAATGCTCTTGCAGAGTTTGAAGCATCATCCTTAAGTGCTGCTCATGCTCCTCTCTAAACCTCAAATACACCAAAATATCATCAATAAAAACTATCACAAATTGATCTATAAATTGTCTGAGCACCCTATTTGTCAAGTTCATAAAAGCTGTTGACGCATTCGTCAATCCAAAAGACATCACTAAGAACTCATAATAACCACACTAAGTTCTAAAGGCTATCTTTGAAATGTCCTTCTCTCTTATTCTCAACTGATGATACCCAAATCAAAGATTGATCTTAGAAAAGAATTGAGCTCCCTGCAACTGGTCAAACAAATCATCTATGCGATGAAGTGAGTATCTATTTTGAACTGTCACCCAATTCAATTGCTTATAATCTATACACAATCTCAATGACCCATCTTTCTTCTTTACAAATTAAACAGGGGGTCCTCAAGAGGACACACTCGGTCGGATGAACGTTTTGTCTAACAAATCCTGTAGTTGCTCCTTTAGCTCCTTCAATTCTGGAAACACCATTCTATATGGTGCCATTGATATTGCCTCGGTACTCGAAACTAAATCAATACAACACTCAATCTCTCTCTATATGGAGACAATCTAGGTAAGTGGTCGGGAAAGATATCAATAAACTTTCTAATTATAGAGATTTGGTCTAACTGGGAAACTTCTTTCTCTATATCCACTATATGTGCTAGGTAGCACTATACTCCTTTTCATGCCATTTACCTCGAGATAGCCGACAACATAATTGATGGAGACATAATCTTATCTCCCTGAAATACCAACCTAATTTCTTCATCTAAATTAAACATTATTTTCTTAACCCAACAATTTACTGAAGCCCTATGCTTTGCTAACCAATCCATTCCAAAAATCACTTTAAAATCAACCATATCTAGAACATTTAAGTCAGGATAAAGATCTTATCTCCAATCTTTATTCCACAATCTGGATACACATACTTCACAAATATTAATTCATCTATGGGAGTAGAGGCTAAAATAGGGGATCTTAACAAAGTTGGTTGCTTATCTAACCTTATGGCAATAGGGACACAATCAAATGAGTTGTACTTGTATCAAACAAAACTTTTACTTTAAAAGAGCAAACATGAAGAATACCTGAAACAACGTGTTGGATGCCTATGCATCCTACTGAGTCAAGGTAAAGGCTCTGGCATGTCACTGACCCTGCTGTATCTAGCATATGTCACCCGCACCTCGACCTCTCTAACCACGACCACCGAAACCTCTACCACTATAAGCTACAGACTAACAAGCCCCAATCCTTTTGTAGCACTGTGTACAAGTATGACATCCTTTACAATGCTGACATGAAGAACTATCCCCAGATGAAATAAATGAGCTATGAGGTGCAAATTGAACTAAACTCTGAGCACCACTACTGCCACTCTAACCGTTTGAGCCACTAGTTGAAGGTCTCTATCTAAACCTCCTCTAAACCCATTAGCACTAACAACCACTTTGTCCCCTAAACGGACTTGCACTTGATCCCTGTTGTCTAAAAAACTGACCCTCTTCTCCAGGCCTCTTAGACTGGCTGCAACCATGTCCTCTAATTCCCGCACCTCTATTAACCTGGCGCTATCAACAGCTAAGGAGTAGGATGGAACACCTGTGATACTATCATAATATACATCTAGGATTTGAGTCCTCTAATGAACCTTTTCACTTTCCACTCCTTAGTGGGTAGAAGATGTTCCGCATACCTGGACAACTGAGTGAACTTCAAATCATACTCATCCACTGTTATTCACCCTTGAGATAACCTCTCAAACTCATAAAGTTGAGTATCCCTAACACTCTGAGGGAGAAATCTGTCTAAGAACATGATGCTAAACTCCTTCCATGTCCATTGAGCCTTTACTAGCCTTACTCTTTTTCTATACTTAAACCAAGAGATTGCTATATCTCCCTCGAACTTGAACAATGCCAAACTTACAGTCCGGTGGTCTGTACATCCCTAAGCTTCGCAGCATTGCTAAATATCATCTAAGAACCTTTAAGGATCCTCTAAACTGTCCATCATAGTAAAGGTAGGAGGTGCCAACTTCACGAAGTCATTCAACGGTATATGTCACTCCTTGAATAGTGTGGGATGATGATGTTACATCTCTATCCCTTCTCCTATCTCTCTTCATAGTAAACTCTATCTAGGTCCGCATAACCTGGCTAAATTGCTGAAACTTTGTAATAGGCTGAGGATTAGTTACCCCTATATCTGTTTCATCAACCACATTTTCCTTTTCTAACTCCTAAGGCTCCTCCTCAACATGTTGAGGTACGGGTGCACCACGCCTCCTTCTCTGCCTTGCAGTCCTCAACTACACAATAAGAATGTCATCTTGATCATCATCTACTCTAATAGTACCAACTATTTATCTATTCCTCGGTATTTTCTATAAAAAGTGAAAACACTCAAGTCATGCTAGAACAATAACATGATAATTATCACAAAATTATAGGAAAACATATCTATTATAAAATATAAAGATTCGAAGAAGACATGCTCGATGAGAATTTAGAATTTCAAAGAAAAGAAACAAGATAATACGAATCCTAATGCTCCACTTACTACGAAATTAATTATACTACTAATTTTTTAACCTAAAGCTCTAATACCAAGTTTGTGAAGACCCAATTTCCAGATCCATGACCGGCACATAGACAAGGTCCCACTTCAGGGTTCCATACCTATGCGGACCCAAACTCACATACACACTTATCCTTTAAATAACTCAATCAGAGTTCAACACAACAATAATAACAAAACTAACTTCATAATATAATTTGATTATCTTAATACAAGAGTTAATATAAATTCGTAGTTGTAGAGCACTAAATAGACATAAAGAAAAATTACAAATTACAACAAAAAAAGCACGTTCTGAAGGTCCAACAAAAATAACCTACTAACAAGCTATAAGTTTGAAAATGATAAATAATAAGAGGGTGAGTTCAACAATTCAGCGAGTAGATAACGTTCAATATACATACACGAGGTAATACAACAATGAAGAATATATATACACAATTATAGCTCTAGGTTCTTATAAGAAGGTTTCTCAAATAGACTATAACAAGAATATTATAAGGTAAAACTTGTTAAAAAATCAAAATACAATGAGCATGAGATTCCGTATTCTGGGATGATCAGTCCACACAGGTTGGTGACTCCCCCGACCAACAAGGGCTAAGATACGATGTGCACAAAGACTAACACTACCTTGTTAACATGGGTATTTTGACTAACATATCATAGGTTTATATCATAATCAAACAGACATGTTCATATCCCAAGGCTTAACTCATGACATCAATCAAATGAGAAGCTATCAATTCAGAAGTCAATTCAAAAGTATATATTGGCTCATATTAAGAATTTAGTTTCAACAATTGATCATGTTTTATCGTAACAAGAAAAATATTTAGCATATATATTATCAAGAAGCATGATCCAATTCGTATTAAAAACTCAAATATTTATACTATTTCTCATGTATATGGAAAATTATCTACTCACTTGACTCAAAAGCGAACAGAACTCAAAAGCAGATATCAAAGAAAATCCTATTAATGTCCCGTAGGTAAAATATCAGGATTATCTGAATATCAAGAAAACATATTAAAAAACAACTTGAAAAGAACAGAAAACTAATTTAATACACTTAACTAAGGGTCTATTCCATAGCCCTATATGTTTTGAACTAAGCTACTCATTTTTTCCAAAAACCAAAAAATTAAACGGTTTTTCCGAAATCTAATTTAAAAAAAAACAAATAATAAGACTTGATAATAATTCACTAAATAACCTTCAATTATTCATCAAACCAATCTGAAAAAGCTAAACTTACAACTAGGGACCAATCTAGAATTTTATCATATTTTTACGGGTCAAATTGTCAAATTAGAGGACCAAACTAAAAATGTCATAAATTCAACACTATACTGGAATTTTGCTCATAATTCATCATCAATTCTATCCAGGATCTCTAATTATGCTCTAGGGACCATTCTTGAATTTTATCAAAAATTGTAGGGGTCAAATTGTAATTTTTTCAAATTGGAGGACCAAATTGAAAATGTCATAAATTCATTACTATACTAGAATTTTCCCCATAATTCATCCTCAATTCTGTCCATAATCTTCAATTATGCTCCAGGGACCATTTGGAATTTTTTCAAAGTTCGAGGACTAAACTGTGATTTTCACAAATTGAGGGACCAAATTGAAATTTTATCATTTTCAACCTCATACCTAGATTTTTCCACAAATCATCTACTGATATATCAAGATTTTTAAATCAAATTCATCATTTAAACAAACTATAACTCAAAATCATCATTTTTAACTAAAATCTTTCAATATCAACTAAATAACTCATTACCCATAACAATTAACCCATAATATTTAAATCAATTCATCAATTAAATCCAAAATAAAATCTTCAAAACCGTAATGTTTAACAAAACATAAAATTAAAGCTAAAGAAAATACATTTATTTACATCAAAGTATAAATCTTACGTTTTAAACTTATTTTCTCTAACTCTCTTCTCCTTCCTTCATATCTCTTCTTCTTCTTTCCATTTTCTTCTCTCGTGCTGACTCTCACTCTCAAATTTTAGATCTTTTTTTTTTCCTTCTATTTATACTTCTCAAGTTTTATTTAATTACCACAATACCCCTTATTTATTTATATTAACTTCTAAGTCTCTAAGGGCTTTGTTGTTTTTTTTTTATTCTCATTTATTTTCAAAACATCACAATTCCAGATCCAGAAGTCATATTTATTCCTCGTGCTAGAGATGATGAATGCCTTATTTTAGCTAGTGATGGATTATGGGATGTTATTACAAATGAGGAAGCCTGTGAAGTGGCTCGACCGCGGATTCTGTTATGGCACAAAAAGAATGGGGTTGCATCTCTTCTTGAAAGGGGAAAAGGTACAGATCCTGCAGCTCAAGCAGCGGCTGATTACCTTTCAATGCTTGCGCTCCAGAAGGGAAGCAAGGATAATATGTCTGTGATTGTGGTGGACTCGAAAGCTCAAAGGAAGTTCAAGAGCAAATCTTAATCAAGGTTCATCCTTCATCCATCATCTAATTCAAGTCCATATACGTACATATATTAGAACGTATATTTTTTTATTAATACATAGCTTGGTCCATCCCTTCTTTCTTGTGGGCTTAATGTGTGTACAAGAATAGAAACTAGTGTGTGCCGTATAGCTAGTGTATCTGGATTCCGTATTGACTGTGTTTTTGACAAGCACTGTGCCATAATTTTATGGTTATGTAAATTTTATCTGTTGTGGTAAGGTGATTACAGAGTTCAGTTTTAGATTTATTCTGTTGTGCTCTCAGGTTTCAGTCAAGTCAGTCTGAGTTTTTTTCCTCGTTAGACTGTCTGGTACAAGGTCATAGAATCTCAGCATATGGCCAAAGAAGAAGATTTCAACTGGAAGTAGCTCCATTTTGTGGCAGTGGTTATGTGTGGGTAGAGGTTGAATTAATGGTCTAGCATGGCACCTCGTTAGTAGATGGCGTTTGGTTAGATGTTTGAGGTTGCTTGAAGCCTTCTAGGGTTCTGATATTTCTTCATTTTAATGTTTTCTTTTCCTTAAGGTTGGTATGCGCAGCACAGGTGTCCTCTTTCTCTATGCAAATGCCATCAGAAGTGAACGGCACTCATGATTTAAAGAACTCTCAATATTCAACGCTTGGTGCCAATTGTCAAGATCCAAAAGTTTGTTGTTAAAACGTGGCCTCATTTCAAGCCATGTGTTTTTTGAACTTACCCCATCTGTTCCTTTTTTGGAAGCGTTTCTGCTTGATATGATTGCACCATGCGAGCAAGTAAGAAACTACACCATAAAGAAAGGATCTTCATACCCAAGTCCTCCCAAGTGGTAGTGGTAGGTCATGCTAAACCCTCTGTGAAGCTTGTTTTTGTCATGTAAAGTTCATTTCCATCTTGGATCGTGTTTGTTAAAATAAAACAAACACTATTAAAAAATATAGTAATTAATAACGAACTACTCCGTTGCAAATAATACTAAAATCCGTTGTTAACATAATTTAGCAACGGAATCAGCAATGGTAAATATTACTGATTTTTTAGCAATAGAAATTCCATTGCTTACAATTAGCAACAGATTTCTCGTAATGATCTTTGAGAAGATCAAAAGGTGCTAAAGTGGCAGGATAAGGATGGATCTTTAGGTTTTTGTGAAAGGGATGCTGTTATCGTGTTATTGCTGAAAAGAAAGACCGAATTCCTCTATTTGATGTCGATTCATCCACACTTCCATTCCTTGTAGAGGAAGGCTAACTGCTTGCTGGCTGGGAGCTGTATGAGCTGTAGGATTTTCCGTTGCTAATTTTGGGAATTAGCAACTGATAATCCGTTGCTGAGTATATTATTTTTATTAAATTAATTTTTATTTATTTATTAAAATAACTTTTAATTTGTTTAATTAATTATTTATGGATATTTTAAAAGTTGTAGAACATATATAACCAACATAAATTAATATTAAAAATAATTGTATAACTAATAAAAAAAATAAAATAAAAATAATATTCATATTATAAAAATTTAGTCAAACTTGCATTAATACAATTAAGTCGAAATACAATTAAAAAAAAACAACAAAAGATACAATCATGATGCTGGCTGCGAAGACGAACCATGATATTGTGGATCGACACAAGATTGATCAGGATATAGTGATCGAGGTGTAGGTCGATAAAGTGGTTGAGATGTGGGACCCATAGGGATATAGTGATCGAGGTGTAGGTCGATAAAGTGGTTGAGATGTGGGACCCATAGGTGTCATTATCTGGGGAGCCATAGGTGAAGGCATACCTTGGCCAATATTTGATGTCCCACCATGGTATCTAAGATTGTTCACAAGATATTCTTGCATGAAATCCATCTGCCGTTTCATTTCAAGAATAAAATCATCTTTTTTCTTCATCTCCTCTTCTTTATCCTTTATCTCCTGTTGCAATGCTCGATACGATGAACTGGGATATGATGACTCCACCGAGTAGGAATGTGATGAAGAACTTGTACTAACTATAGATTTTGGCATACGAGGTGCACCATATACCCTACCCTTTGTAACTCCTCCTAAAGCCACACACCAAGCTGCTCCATCAAATGAAGGATGATTTTTCCGATTAGTTCCATACTTTGAAATCATCTCCATTTTATAATTTTCCTACAAATAAAATACATGCAACAATAAATTCATTTGAATGTTAAATAATACTTAAGTTATATTAAGAAATAATCAAATAAAAATACATATAACCACTTTTTTAGACTTGTTGTCGACGAAGCTACCAGACTGCTTAGTACTCTGATGCAAAGCTGAAAAGACATCATCCCATGGAGGTTCTTTTCCACCAGCTTCCTCTTGCTTTCAAGATTAATACATATTATAAAAGATAAATATATAAAATTTAATTCATTATCTTAAGCATAATAAAAAAAAATCCTTACCATGTTAGCTCGATATGATGAAAATATATAATAACAAACTTATAGTAAACAAATAATTACACAATAATAAGTAATTTTTTTCATACCTGAAAATATAACTTTAATAAGTTAGTTTTTAAAAGTTTAAACTTACTCTGTTGTTCCATACAAACAAAACTCTTTTTTTCTTGTAATTGGATTTATTGGTGTGTCAAAACCCTTCCTTTCAACATTTTGATCATAATTGTATGGAGAAGATGTTGAACCGTGGTTTGATGGCACACCATCTGGATCCTCATCACATACACCTCTCTCATTACTACTGTCTCCCCCATCTTCATCTCTAATGTTCACATCATCATCATCACCATCAACTCTCCCATAACTCCTATATGAATTATGTCCTCCATAAACAAGTTGGTTATCTCGAGGGAAACCTCCTTGAGTTTGAAGCAAATCTTGGAAGCGAAAGCCTTCACAATATTGATATGCTTCAACCCTCCCATAATCATGTTGAGGAGGATGTGTACTCCCCAAAGTAGGTATATAATACTCATTTGTGTTTTGATACACAGGTTGATAAAATGTGGATCCTTTGTTATTATGCCTTGAGGTAGTTTGAAATGATTTGAATGAAGTGAACCTGTCACTCCTTAAAGCGGACTTATCACTCCTAGAATCTAATATGGATCCTCGTCGAGGTATGCTAAAAACCAGAAAAAACATATACATTATCATATGAATATATACAACATAACAATAAATTAGCTCATAGTTAAACTATCAGGAACAAAAAATTCATAGATATTTTCCCAAGACTGCCATAACTAGAATGAAAACAAACTGTTAAATCTCATTTATTTTCCAATTCATTACAAACAATATCCAATTTATAATGTTCAAAATCAGTATGGATTGTCCACTTAATAGCCATAACTTTAAAAAATATTATACTTCAAATAAAATAATTACTGTAACAACAACAAATATATAAATAACATCAAGACCATTTCATTAAGCAATCCTTGCAATAATAAAAATTAGCCATGAAGTTTATATTGTCAAAAGCCAATTAACACAAACAATAATAAAAATTAAAATCTAAATAATTAATTATGCAAAAATCAAAATTATGAGTATGCTTACCTTAATGTTTGTTCCTATAAATCAAAACATTGAGTAGGAAGAACCCTTTCATTCATGCTCCAACATCTATCAGCAAGAAGACAAATCACAAAATAAACTATAACATCAGAATCACAATTTAAAGATTGATACTTGAAAGGTTAGAAATGGTTTCAAAGGTCAATGAAAATGATATATGTAATGTCATCCATAACACACACTTCAATAAAATAATAAAGAAAAAACATTAAAAGCCTAAAAATTGTCAAATAATATGAAATCATCCATACATGTAAAAAAAAATAATTCATTACATATACTACGAAATATAATTAACCTGTGCTACTCATTATTATCATCACTCCTAACCATGTCATCATCATCACACAAAACCATGTTTTCGTTGTCGTCACCACCACCACCATAAGAATCATCATCATCACCATCACCATCACCACCACCACCACCATCACCATCACTATCTTCTTGCTCTTCTTCTTCTTCATTGTTTCCCCAATTTATGTCAAGTTGAAGTAATTCATGTTGACTGATTTCTTCATAATAAGATGATTCAACAAGTATATTTTGATCATCAAGTGTTTGGGTAGGAAGGACACGACATGGTTGATAAATCTCATCTGATTGATCAACATCAAATGATCTCACATTGTTGGCATCTTCAATAAATTCACCCATGTCAACATTATAACGACTTCTAGCAGTTGTCTTAATAACCGTCCACCATTCAGATGATTTATTACCAGGTACATATGTATAGTAGACTTGTTGACATTGTTGTGCTAACACAAAATCTTCATTTCCGTGTAGTCGAGATGTATGCTTGATTTCAACCAAACCATTCGAACGATGCACTCTAATCCCTCGTTTTGTATCATACCAATTACATTTAAACATAAATAACTTGCACTTACTCCCCAAGTATTTGAGCCGAATAACTTCTTTAAGCATTCCATAATAATCACGTTCATTATCATCATACCAACTTCCCTTCACACAAACTCCACTATTCATTGTCTTTTTAAAACGCCCATAACTTTGAGTATGAAATTTAAAATCATTCACTAATACCCATTATAACATTTCACTAAAGCTGAAGGCCCCATAGCAAGTCCAAAGACTTGATTTCCAATTCCGTTACATTGGTATTCCACCTAGCATAATAGTTAACTTTATAAGAAATAGTGATTTAAAAGAGATTAGTAATATTTTTAAAGTAACTAATTGACATAAAATATAAATACTTATGAATACTTACATTATTTTTTAACCAATTTGGAAAGATCTCTTCGCATAATTTTTCAATTTCAACATCACTCGCATGTGGTTGTTGTGACTTTAGCTCTTGACGACATTGCTTAAAATTTTTAAATGTTAAAGTTAATAATAAATTATTATAAATTAAGTACAAAATAATATTTCATACTTACTCTAAATAAGGCTTAAGTTCTTGACAATTGAATATCACATAGTTAGGTGTAATTTGCATTTCAGCATGTGACAACTGTCTTCTATAAAATCTTTTGGATAATTTTTTCCATGGATAGGAAAAAATAGAGAGACATCCATCTACAATGTTAAGGCCACCATAATCATTCCGTGGAACTCGATTTCAAATTGTTTGCATGTCATCACCAAAATAATGAGATTCAAAACTGGTGATTTCATCAATCAAGTATGCTTCACATATGAAACCCTCAACTTTAGCTTTATTGGTCACTTTCTTCTTCAAATAAAACATATACCTATATCATTTCTTAATATTAGTTTATTTTTTAAAATAAAAAGGGAATAAAATTAACATAGTATGAAAACATACCGTTCAAATGGATACATCCATCGATATTGAATTGGTCCACCAACTTTTGCCTCGTAAGGTAGATGTATCGTCAAGTGTTCCATGGAGTCAAAGAAGGATGGAGGAAAAATCCTTTCAAGTTTGCAAATTATTTTAATTATATTCATCTGCATTAACTCCATGTGCTTGGCATTTAAATTTGTTGTACAAATATCTTGAAAAAATACAGACAGTTCAGTTAATGCCTCCTACAGTGGCCTAGGTAAGTAAGGTCGGAAAGCAGTTGGAAGAAGTCTTTGAATGAAGACATGACAATCATGACTCTTCATCCCCGAAACCTTACATTGTGCCTCTTTCACACATCGTGAAATGCTTGAAGCATAACCATC